>Ga0209309_10000064_pt1 | contig 143278 bp, 126 predicted proteins | sample COGITO_mtgs_1204_2_FD_184807 | JGI IMG/M metagenome (GOLD analysis project Ga0209309, IMG submission 184807) | Pelagic marine microbial communities from North Sea - COGITO_mtgs_120412 (SPAdes) (version 2) | ecosystem: Environmental > Aquatic > Marine > Epipelagic ... | reverse complement strand
AGCTTCGCACATCACATAACCAGTGGCGCTCAAAGCGGCTGCAAATATACATCCCTTTCTTTCTTCTACGCAAACTTTATTTTATCTTTTTTCTAATATTTTCTTAACGATACCTTAACGCTTTGACTCTTCGTACTTTAATCTTAAAAATAATTTACCCAGGTTCCAGCATATGATGGCAAACACCCCCGTTTCTACTATATATTAAGAATTATGGGTATTCAAACTCCCCGCGTTAGGGAGCGAAGCGGTAGCTTATTAAAAGCTTTTTTCGGCTTTTAATAACTATAAGCATAGTGCCCGACCCGACCTAAGGAAGGGAAACGCCCGAATAAAATTAAAGAAAGAAATCCCACACCAATCCAAAACGGATCAAGAAATCTCTATAAGGATAAGAAGGTGCCGTGAAATTATTGTTTCCATTAATTAAGGTATTCACATTTTCTAATTTAAAAAAGATACGCGTCTGTCGCACTCTTGCATTAAAGAAAAAATCTACCATCGGATAATTTCCTATCTCTTGTTTATTCTGCACATAGAATTCTGCCAGAACTGGATCATACGCATTTGCATTATAAGATGTGAAATATTTAAAGTTGAATCCGGTTTGTATATAAAGCGCTCGTTGGAACCAATGATCTTTGTAATAAAGGGAGTTTCTAGTAATAAGCTCCGGAACATTGAATACTTCGTTCCCTGAGGTTACATTTTGATACATCACAGTATTCATTAAAGAGAACTTTCCGTAGGTAAACTCTTTAGTAGCTTTAATCTTTAAATAACTTACAGTACCGTCATACTGGAACGGCTTTACATTATCATCTGAATTTGTACCGAAATAGGCATACTTATCTATTTGGCTAATACTCGCATCTACATCTAAGAGTTTAGAAGAATTTAATTGAAAGCTTAAACTTCGCTGACTTTGGTTATTGAAATCATTATCCCAGTTATAATTCAGATAATTACTTTGATACAAAAGGAAATTATAATTAGCAGCATGGTCATTAATATTGATCTCTGCATTTACCTTATTATTTTCATCTAATCTATATCCTACTCCCCCGGTAAGGTAGAAACCAGTAAAATCTCCAATGGCATTAACCATAGCATCACCATAAACATCAAAACCGCCAATATTTTTTTCATACTCTGCTCCAAGCCCATAAGTATTTCCTTTAAGCCTGTTAGCTATCTTTTCATTTCCCAAATATATAACTGAATTATATCCGTAGTTATAGTATGAAGCTAGACCTTTTGCTGTTAATTTTCCAAGAATTGAATTTTGATAGGTAACTCCTACTACATTTTTTATATGTCTTGATAATACTTTATCTTCTAGATTACTCGCTCTAAGTGAAGAGCCGTAAAATTCTGGGGTAGCTTGATCTTGCCTGAAGATATATTTTTGATCACTAAAGTCTAAAACGTGATTCAAAGTAATGGTATTATTGGTTCCTTTTACTAGATCATACTCATGGTCTAGATAAAACCTTTTTCCATATAATATATTTTCTGCATTCTCATATTTCACTTCAAGGAGAGACCTATCATCAAACTCTGGCTCTTTAGCCAAGTATTGCTGAAGTGCGATATCGCTTAAACCACCGTTTTCTTGATTAAGCAAATCTTGAGAAACAAAATGCGTCTTAATCCGATACCTGTCATTTTTAGTATTATAGCTGAAGGTAGCTCTAAAGTTACCTGTACTGGTTAAGGAATTCTGAAATTTCCCTAAAGAACGTAGTCCCTTATAGGCTACAGAAAAGTTTAGCCTTTCTGAAGTATTCATGGTAAAAAAAGCATCCAGATTTTGACCTTGCTCCGGCACTGTCTTAAAATACACTTCGGTTAATGGTGTTGGAACCTGATAATAATAAATATCATCTACCTCCATAAAATTAAAATGCCTTGCCTGCGCTCCAAATTCTGGAATTAGCACTTCACTCTTTACATTTCTGGCTAAAGAATTATAGGTTTGTCCAACATTATTAAATGGAAGCAATTCAAAATTATCTTTTCTTAAATAATTGAACTTATATTCTTTTTGAATAGTTAGAGAAGTATCTAAGATAATAGTGTCTCTATCTACAGAAATTATTTTATATAATGAAATGGGAGGCTTGGCTGCAGTATCCTGCTTTTGAGTTACCGTCTTATTAGATCCAGAGGTAACTCTAGAAGATTCCTGAGCATTTTGAGAAAATAATACTGAGGGTATTGCAATTAGAAAAATAATTAAAAGGTGCTTCATTGTTATATATCAACTTCTACAAAAGTAAAATAATTAAGTGAACGGTACGAGTTTGTATAAAAACAAAAAAACCGCCCAAAATGGGCGGTTTAAAATTATATAAAGATATAAATCTATAAAATTTTATTGTTTAGTTAAGGTCATTGATTTGGTTCCACCAAAACAACCAGCTCCTACACATCTTTTGAATTCAAGATTTAAGGTTCCATCACAAGATTTGTAAGTAGAAGTTCCAGAAGTAACTGTAGTTGCCCAAATATCACCATAAGAAGGGTGAATGTCAAAAGCAGCACCAAACTCTTTACTTCTATAATCAATTGTTGGATTAAGAACGTCTGTACCTAACTCTACCACAGTTTCACCATTAGTATTGTAAAGGTTTTTCAATAACAATGTATTCTCTTCTGGACCCTCAGAAACTTCAACAGTATAATCTGCAACACCTGTTGGTGAATCACCAGTTGCATCATAAGTACCGTAGAAAACTGAAATATCAAATGGACATGCAGCTTGAAGTTCTACACTTGTTTGAAAAGAATCTGAAATATTCACAGAAGCAGAAGTGATATCCAAAACTAAGGTTTTAGGATCAAATGCATCTAAGTTTCCAGATAAAACTTCTATTTGAACAGGAACAGACATTTGTCCTGCTGGAATAGTTACACTCTCTGTTAACAAATTATACTCTACTCCTTCTGTTGCAGTTGAATTTGGTGAAATAGAAACTGTTAAATCTACCGCTTTATCTAACGGCTGATTTTTAGCTCCAACTAATGCAACAGGTATATCGTATACAAAAGTTTCAGGGTCAACATCAGCTTTTAGAAAATTAGCAGTTACAGCATCATTCTCAAACTGTACTACAACTGGGGTATCCCCAAAATCTATCGCGTCATCTTCTACAAGACATGAACTGAACATAAATGAACCCAGAACAGCTATTAAGATTAATTGATAGTTAATTACTATTTTTTTCATATTACAATTATTTATTTCCAAAATGGGTTATTAGTAAAAGCTTCAGCTGCAGTTTGAGCTGGAACATTATCTCCGTTTCTAGAGTATTCTGAACTTGGGTATAATAAACGTACAGGACGTTTTCCATCAGAATCTGCAGGTATTGGAAGATTTGCTGGGAAACCAGTTCTTGTAAGTTCAATCCAAGATTCTATTCCAGATACACCATTTAAAGCGATCCATTTTTGAGTGATGATAGCCTCGATTTTATTAGAAGACGCATCAAAAGACACATTCTGTACTCCATCCTGTGAATAATATTCTTCAGCCCCTTCAGCACCTAAGTAATCAAAAGATGCTTCAATTGCCATTTCATATAAATCCTTAGCATCACCTTCCATGTAACCACGTTGTACAGCTTCAGCTTGTAAAAACAAAGCTTCAGATAGCAACATAATTGGTTGATCTTGGTCTGGCGACTTTAAAAGTCCTTCTCCTACTTTAGAAAGATCGTCAGAAGTAAATCCTGTACCAGGAAGAGAAATTAACTGTGAAGCTCCTTTATGATCACCACCTTTAGCAGGCGTATCAAATAAACGATCTATTCTAGGATCATTCTTTTCATCTAAGAAATTGATTAAATAATCTGTAGCTACAGTAAAATCATGTCTGTCTTGTTCTTCGCCAGATGGATTATAACCAACATAGTCATAAAAAGGACTTTGTCTGTCTTCATTCTGAGAATATCCTGGATTAGCAGATACATCTGAAGTGATGTAACCTGCTCCATTAGCATCTATTAAAGCAATTTGATCTTTAATATAAGCATCTTGACCAGTGTTACTTAACCTTACTAACATTCTTAACTTGATAGTATTTGCAAATTGAGCCCATTTGGTCATATTCCCAGCAAATATAATATCAGAAGCTCCTGGATCTTCAGCATTTAATGGAGCATCTAAAGCAAGAGAAGCTGCATTAGTAAGTGAATCAATAGTAGCTTTATAAATAGTTTCTGCATTATCATATTTAGGAGTAGTATTCTCTCCTCGTAAGCTAGCTTCAGAAAAAGGAACATCTCCATAAAGATCTACCAAGTGTTGGTATTGAAAACCTTTTATAGTCTCAACAATAACATCGTAATTACTATAATCTACAGCACCAGATGCATCTTCATAATTCTTAACATATGCTAAGTCTCTAAAGATCGTACCGTAAGAGGTTTCGAAAATATTAGAGTAGAATGTATTGTTAACATTATATCTGAATAAATCTTGATTTGCAGACCAGTTTGATGGTGTTGCCCAGTTGTAAACAATGTAATTACCTAAATAATTCATTGATCTAGCATTAAGAGCTGTGAAGTTCTGTTGTGCTACAGTAATTGTCAAGCTTGGTGTAGATATAGATGGATCATTCGGGTTATTATTAACATCGAAAAAGTCATCGCTACAGCTAGCGGTAATTGCCGAAGCGGCAATTACCATTATGCTATTTTTTATTATCGTTTTTAAACTTTTCATTTTCTATTTAAAATTTTGCAGTTAAACTAATACCATACTGTCTAGTTGGAGGAGTTTGAGCTTGTGTTCCAAACCCGGTTGCATTTCCTGTAGAATAGTTAAATTCTGGATCACTATATACATTTGAAGATGGTCTCCACATGAATAAGTTTCTTCCATAAACATTTAACCTTAAATCTTGAAATCCAAGATTATCTATAAGTTGCTCATTAAAAGTATACCCTAAAGATACTTCTCTCAATTTCAACACAGTAGCATCTGTTACGTAGTTTGCTTTTTGTTCATTATAAGTATCCCAAAATTGGTTTCCTCCACCAGTTGTAAGTCTATTTGTGTTAGCAACATAGTTACCAGAACCATCATCATAAACAGAGTTAGGATAAACAAAAGGTTGTCTTCCAGATGTAACACTATGCTGAGTTAAACCTGTAAATTCAAGTGCATCTACAATAGTGTTGTAAAATACGTGACCTGTTCTATAATCTGCAACAGCATATAAGCTAAAGTTTTTATATTCAAATCTTGTATTTAATCCTACTATATAATCTGGAGTAGTTTTACCTTGAGAAGTTAAGTTTGGATTAGCAATTGGATCTCCATCTTCACCAACAATAACTCGACCTTGAGCATCTCTTAAATAATCTGTAGCTTTAATTAATGGATAAGGTTCACCAACTTGAGCAACAATAGCAGCACCATAACCAGAGTTATCTAAATAAGGTCCACCAATTTCAATTTCGTTAACACCATCTAATAAAGAAATAACTTCAGATTTATTAGTTGAATAATTAACACCTAAATCCCAAGAGAAATCTTGCGTTCTAATAAGTCCACCATTTAAATCGATCTCTAAACCTTGGTTTTCAATTTCACCAATATTTGTATATAAAGAACCTGCACCAGATGCATAAGAAATATCAATTGGCACTAATTGGTCTGTACTATTAGATTGGTAAGCTGTAACACTACCACGTAATCTATCTCCTTTGAAGAAAGCAAATTCTACACTAGCTTCTAATGAGGTAGTAAATTCAGGCTTTAAACCTGGAGCAACTTCTCTTTGTGATTGAGATAATCCTGGAGTTGATCCATAAGGAAAACCATCAGGAGCGTAAAAAGTACTTCTAGTAGAATAAGGTCCTGGATCGTTACCGGTTTTAGATGCACTAAATCCAGCTTTTAAGTATCTTAGAGTTCCTTTGATGTCTTCAAAAGCAGTAGTTGGAACAAAAGATATACCAGCACTAGGATAGAAATAAGATCTATTATCTTTATCTAATGCAGAAGACCAGTCATTTCTAGCAGAACCAGTTAAGAATAAATAGTCATTAAACCCTAAAGTAAAATCACCATACACACCCACTTTTCTATATTCTACAGTATTTTCTTCCCCTAATAAATTACCAGTTCTAGTAGAAACATTATAGAAATCTGGAATAATCAAGTTAGACCCTTCTAATTGAACTTCTTTAGACTGACTTAATCTTAAGTTATGCCCAAAGTTAGCATCTATATGAAACTGATCTGACAATTGTTTGTTTACATTGATAATGAAATCACTGTTCACTCTGTTCAAATTGTAATTGTTATCTAAAGTCTTCGGTCCAAAAGGAGCGATCTCAGAATAAGGATTTGGTGCATGAAAAGCATAAGTTAACCCACCTTTCTCATCTTTTCTAGATGTATTATAATTGGTATAACCAACGTTTATTCTTGCAGACAACCAATCTGTAAAATCATACTTAGCGTTTGCAATAAAAGTAAACTCATTTACATCATCTTTTCTTCTTTGAGTATCTAAGATAAAGTATGGGTTCTCATAGAACCTGTAATAAGAAACTTCGTTTCTTGCAAATTCACCAGTCTGCCAATTTTTAAGATCTTGCAATGGAATATGCAATGGAGTATTCACTAAATACCAGAATATATCTCTATCCTGATGTCCCCCAGGAGTTACTGTATTTGCGTGAGATCTAAAGAATGAAAGGTTAGCACCAACTTCAAATTTCTCAAATTTTCTACTTCCTTTAAAACGAGCACTAGTTCTGTTGTACTGATCTTTTGGAGTTACACCTTCTGTATTAGAATGATCTATAGATAATAAGAAATCTGAATTTTCATCACCACCACCAACAGCTACACTATTTCTAATTGTAGAACCTGTATTGAAGAAATTTTTGTGGTTATTCTTAATTGGAGAAAATGGTACCATTAGTTGTCTTCCATCTTCATAAGCTTCACTAGCAGGAACCATTCTACCATCGTAACGAGGCCCCCAGTTTACATTCTCTAAAGGATAAAGAGTTCCATCAGGAAATCCACCAACTCCAAATTCTTCCTGTAATTCAGGATAGTAAGAGATATCTTCCAATTGTAAAGAAGAAGTAAGAGTAACATTTAATTTACCTTTTCCTCTTTTAGTAGTAATAACAATTACCCCGTTTGTAGCTTCAGATCCGTAAAGAGCTGCAGCATTTGCACCTTTTAATACAGTAGTTGAAGCAATATCATCTGGGTTAATACGGTCTAACACCCCTCTTGTAGTTGGATAACCATCTACAACAATAAGAGCTTGGTTGTTACCAAGTAAAGATCTGTTACCTCTTAATACAACTCTAGTGTTTGGATTAACTCCATTACTAGTAGTGTTAATTTGTAAACCAGACACTTTTCCTACCATAGCAGTTGCTGCATTTGTAGATCTAGTTTCTGTCATATCTTCATTATCTACAGTAGCCACAGAGTAAGCAAGTTCTCTAGGTTTTCTTTCGATACCTAAAGCAGTTACTACTACTTCGTCAAGTTGTGCTGCATCTGCTTCCAGTACAACATCAATTTTGTTAGCATCGCCTACAGTGTATTCAGCAGTTTTTAATCCTACGAAGGAAAAAACCAAAATATCACCCTTAGATGCATCAATGGAATAATTTCCATCAAAATCTGTTTGAGAACCTGTTGAGGTACCCTTTAAAATAACATTCACACCGGGCAAAGGTAACCCCCCGTCATCGGTAACCGTTCCTGTAACGGTTTTTGCTTGTGCAAAAGTCAATTGCACAACGAACACTAAACATAGTGTAAGAATTACATTAAATCTTTTTTTCATTATTTATATTATTTGAATTAGCCAGCGCCAAAAATGATGATAATATCTTATTCTGACAAGCCATAATCAGCTTTAAAGTGTTAAAACATCAGTGATAACGCGCATTCCACTCATTTTCAAGATAGTAGATTTCAGATTTTTTTAACCCATCTGAATTAGTAAAAACCTTAATGTTTTTGACTATTATTGAAGTTTTTCAAAAAAATATCCACGATTCACAATACATTAATATTTAAACAAAAAAAAACCGCCCATAAAGGGCGGTTTAAATATAGCATTCAAATATGTATTAAATCTTGGTATATACAGAAGTTGATGCATCTCCATAAGCGTTTTGAAACGATATAGTAAGAGTTCCATCTCCATTATCTGTTCCAGAAATACTGGCAGCTTCACCAAAAGGCTCTGTAAAACTAGAAGAAAGGGTTCCACAAACATCAGTAATAACACCTCCTGTTTCCACACAATAATCATAAGGCACACAATACCAATCTATATAGATACCTGCGAAAATATCCGAAACTGTATAAGTATTGGTTCCTGTTTTTGTAAGAGTAACAGTATAAGGAAGATCCACGACAGGATCTGCCGCTGCTCCATCTGTTGACTGACCACTTGTAAGCACAGAATAGGTTCCTTCAAGGTTTGATGGACAATCTCTAGTTACATTAATTAAAATTGGATCTCCCGTATAGAAATTATCACCATTAGATAGACTCAAAATTAAAACTTCTCCTGAATTATCAATATTAGTATCGGTAACATTTACTGTAAAGACCCCTTTATTAGTACCTCCTGGAATCGTTACCATAGAAGGAACATCATACGCCTCTGCACTTAGAGAGGAATTTCCTAACACCTCTAAATTAAAAGAACGATCTGAACCTACCTCCTTATTGGTGTATACGGTTACATCAAAAGACCCACTTCCGTTCTGCGTTACGGCGAAATCCTGAGTATCATTTGCAAATGAGACAAATTCTGGAGTTGAATTATCATCAGACTCACAACTACTAAAAACAGCAGCTATGGCAAAAAGTGTTAAAAATAATTTTAAATATTTTTTCATAGTTATTTTTTTATCTATTAGCGTTTACTGAAGCATCAATATTATCATTCGCATCGATTTCAGCTTGAGGAATTTTCAAAAAGAAACGCTTATCGTTAGGTGTTAAGGTTAAAACAATTCTATGATTAGGATCTCTTACAATTCCTCTTTGCAATCTTTTTGCATCAAACCATTCAACACCAAACTCTCCATACATTTCTTTTCTTCTTTCTAAAAGAATTTCTTCTTCTAATGCACTACCGGTATTCATTGCATTAACTGCTTCTGGATCTCTGTTGCTTTGTAAAGCAAACAATAAAGCTCTTGCACCATCAGGACCATCTATATTACCTTGTCTAAATTTAGCCTCCGCCTCGATAAGGATCATTTCTGGTGTTCTCATTACTACAATGTCACTGTCAAACGCAAAAACAAATTTGGTACTTGTAACAGCTAAATACGAAGTTGCAGAACCAGTTTGTATAAATGTATTACGGGCATCGGTCTCAGAAAAAGTATTCGAAAAGTTTTCGTTGATATAAATGTTATTATAAGCTGGATTAATTGGATCCACAAAGGCAGATGGGGCGTTATAATAATAATTTGACTGGTCTGAAGTTTGAGGATTTCCCCAAATCCACTCGATATTATTAATATCATCAAAACCATTACCATAACTGGCAGGGTCCAAAACAGCATTAACGTTACCTCCATATGCAGCATTAGCTGCAGCTTCGGCACCTGGCCAATTACCCATTACTAAATAAACTCTTGCTAATATTCCATTAGCTACGTTATCGTTTACATAAGACTTTCCTAATCTGTCATGACCAACTGTAGCAACTGCATCAGTAAGATCAGACACAATTAAGGTGTACATTTCCTCAAGAGTTGACATTGGATTACCTGTTAAAGAAAGCTCCTTATATATTGGAGGTGCAGGTAAGGATTTATCAAAGGCATATGTTTGTTGAAATTCCATTGCTAATTGGAAGTAATAGAATGCTCTTATAGCTTTTCCTTGACCACTAAGCTGTGCTTTATCTTCTTCAGATAAAGATGAAGCTTCTACTCCATTAATTAAAGTATTAGCTTGATTAATCATGTAATAAGGGAACTCCCAAGTAAAATTAGTTCTTCTATAGGTAGGCTCTCTGTTATCGTTAGCATAATCGAAACTCCACCATGACCTAGCATGTATTAGATCATTACCTTTTATAGTTCTAGCGAAATAAATTGAATTCAATCCAGCAGCATCAACATTGGTAAATTGTTGACGAGCTCTTCTATTAATTCCAGAAAGAAAAGCTTCTACACCCGCTCTTGAACCAAAAACAACATCTTCAGAAACAGCTTCTGTAGGAACAGGCTCGTCTAAGAAATCGTCCGAGCAACCTGTTAATGAGAGGAAACTTATAGAAAATAAGAATCCATATTTTATAATTTTTTTCATTGTATATTTTTTATAATTGAACATTAAGTCCGAAACTAACGGTTTTTAAAATTGAAGATCTACTGTCTGTTGTTCCTGCTAAGTTTTGCTCTGGATCAAGACCATCGTGAGATTGCCATGTAAACAAATTATCTCCTCTTAAATAAAACCTAACACTACTCAAGTGAATATTTTCTGAAGCCATCTTAGGTAAAGTATAACCTAAAGTTACAGCGCGCATTCTAATATAATCATTATCAAATAAGAATCTCGTTGAAGTTCCATTAAAATCATTTTGAGCATTTAATAAAAGAGGAGTATCTGTAATATCCCCTGGCATTTGCCATCTATCAGACAGGTCTGGAGAACCTTGGTAACCTGGTCTTGAAAAACCATCCATCAATCCAGCATAAGAACTATCATAAACTTGTGCACCAAAACTGAAGTTAAATAACATATTAAAATCAAAATTACCTACTGCAAGATCAGTAGTAAAACCTCCTGTAATATCTGGTAAGGATGAACCTTGATAATATCTTGTAGCTTCAGAATAATTTTTAGTAAGTCTTCTTCCTGTTACATCACCATTTTCATCTACAACATCTGCATACCACATTCCATAACCATCAGATGAATCTACTCCTGCCCACTCTTGGATAAAGAAATCGTAAAGTGATTTACCTACTTTCCATTTTTTGGTACCATTTATAAATTCATTTTGCGTTAATTCTGTTATTTCATTTTTATTTGTAGCTAAGTTAAGACCGGCAGTTAGTCTTACTTTTTCTCCAGTTAGAATTCTTCCTGTTAAAGCAAGTTCATAACCAGAGTTTCTTAAAGCACCTACATTAGTTGTAATACTAGAATTTCCCGTAGAAATAGGCAAAGGCTTATCATATAATAAATCTATAGATTCTTTACTATAATATTCAAAAGATCCTTCAAGTCTATTATTAAATAAACCAAAATCAACTCCTACATTGAACAAAGCACTAGTTTCCCAGGTTAATTCTGGATCTGTAACACCTCCAAGAAGTACTCCTGTATTGTCAAGCTCATTATACCCTGTCTCAAACAATTGAAGATACGGGAAATAACCTATTCCTTGATTGTTACCTAATTCACCATATGAGGCTCTAAGCTTAAGTAAATTTAAAACATCACTTCCAGCAAGAAAATTTTCATCTGAAACTATCCATGAACCTCCAACAGAGAAAAAGTCTCCCCATCTAGAATCTTTTGCAAATCTTGAAGAACCATCTCTACGGAAAGATCCTTCAATAAAATACTTTTCCTTATAATTATAAGCTAATCTTCCTAAATAAGAAGTTAATCTTTCTTCGTTAATGTAACCACCAACGCTCTCTGGAGTAGTACTACCGTTCAATACCTTAACTCCTGGCAAGAATCCAACTCCTTGAGCATTAAGTGCATCAATTTTTAATTGGTAAGTTTCAAAAATAGCGTTTGCTTGAAAATTATGATCACCAAAAGTTTTATCAAAATTAAGCGAGTTGGTAAAGTTAATTGTGGTGGTAATATCTCTTTGTTGAGTAACACGTCCACCAACGCTTGCAGCATACCCTACATCGTTCGCAGCATAATCGAAAGCATTAAATAAATAATTCTCATAAGATAAATTGGTTTTGAATGATAAATAGTCAGTAAATTTTAAATTGGCAAAACCATTAGCTGTAACACTTGTTCTTTTATTTTCAGTGTCATAATTGTACAAAGAACCTGCGGCATTCTCATTATTTAATAACGGTCTAGATCCATTTACAGCTTGACTTGGTGTAGAACCGTAATCATATATAGGGTTACCAAGATCATCTTTTATTAAACCACCAACTTCATCTCTTCTATATAAAGGATAAACAGATGACATACTATATATCCATTGAATAGAACTCTGAAAACTGTTTCCAGATTGCTCTGGGAAATTTTGAGTTGAATTAGACAAAGAAGTATTTAAACCTAGCGTTAACCAATCTGTTACATTAGATTCCAAATTCAATCTAGTTGTTATCCTTTCAAAATCAGATTCCTTTACTGATCCTTCTTGATCCAAATAATTTGCAGACAAGAAATATCTCGAGTTCTCACCCCCACCAGATAAGCTTAAATTATATTCATTTCGTAAAGCAACATTTCTAGTGATAGCATCTTCCCAATCAGTCTCCCATAATAAATTTGCTCCTGGAACTAAGTTACCATCCACACCTATAGGTTGGTCTACTGTACCGTAAGGATTATATGCTAAAATTGGAATTAGAGATTGCGAAGCATTTAAGGCAGCATCTGAAGCTGATTGCCCTCTGGTATATTGGTTAGCATTTCTTTCAGCCTCCCATGAGTATCGCATAAAGTCATTTGTTCCAAGAACATCATGAAGCGGAACCGCTGGTGTTGAAAAACCAGTAACCGCAGAGAATCCTAGAGAAGGCGCAGAATTAAAGCTACCCTTCTTAGTAGTAATTAGAATAACCCCATTCGCTGCTCTTGAACCATACAAAGCAGTTGACGACGCATCCTTAAGAACGTTCATAGACTCGATTTGATCCCCACTAATAGAATTAATGTTTCCATTAAATGGAACCCCATCTACTACGATAAGTGGTTCTGCACTTGCGTTAATAGAACCAACACCACGAATTCTAATTGTTGGATTCGTACCAGGTTGCCCACCAGATGTAATTACATTAACCCCAGCTACAGTACCTTGAATAGCAGAAGTCACCGAAGTTAATTGTTGTTTTTCAATCTTATCAGCACCAAGTGAAGTTACCGATCCAACTAAAGATTTTTTAGTCTGTGTACCATAAGCCACTACAACTACTTCATCTAAGGCTGCTGCATCTACTTCTAAAGTAATATTAATAGTACTTGATGCCCCAACGGTTTGACTTAGACTTTTGAAACCTACATAAGAGAATACTAAAATTTGACCTTGAGCTGTAGAAATTTGATAATTTCCATCAAAATCAGTTTGAGTACCATTATTGGTGCCCTGAACAATTACATTTACTCCCGGAAGCGGTACGCCGTCAGTATCGATAACCGTTCCCGTAACGGTTTTTTCCTGTGCAAAGGTTAATTGCACCACAAACACTAAAAATAGTGTTAGAATTACATTTAATTTTTTTTTCATTATTTTGTTAATTTGAATTAGCCAACGCCAAAATCCTTGTCTATTCCTAATAAAGTATTAAACAAACATCTTGATGTGTTAAATTATTAACACGACGCTGTTGTGTAGATGCATAAAAATTCAAATGGTTGCGTAGGTTGTGTTAATATTTTCTAATTATTATCTTAATGTTAAGAAATTCTTATTCCGTATATAATCATCTAAATTAAAATAATACACTCCAAAGTTAGTATTTGCAAGGCCTCGCGTTTACAACCAATTTAATTTCATAATTCATATTTATAAATATTCTTTTTAATTAATTCTTTAAAAAAAATTTATCATAATATCTGTAAACTGAGGGGATTTTGTTAAACTGAAGCTTTTAATGCAAATACCCCTCCTATTAATCGCTATGAAATAGCAGTAATTAAGATTTAAAATATCAACAAGATGAGTTTATCAATAATATTGCACAAAAAAAACCGCCCTTATGGGCGGTTTCTTATTAAATTCTATTTTATTACTTATTAGTAACCAGGGTTCTGATCTGCAATAGAAACAGCAGAGTTTCTCTCTATTTCTTGTTGTGGTATTGGCCATAAATTATTTCTTGCTTCCACAAATACAATATTACCTGCCTTAGCTTGAATTACCTCATCGGCAATTCCTAATCTCGTAATTGTATGAAAACGATCTGAAGATTCTGCGTAAAGCTCCACAAAACGCTCTTGAGCTATTAAGTCTACAACATTTTCAGAAGTTAAATCTACAGGCCCCAATTCAGCTCTGTCTCTTACCATATTGATATACTTAGATGCATCTGGATTATCTTGTCTTGCCAATACTTCAGCATACATTAATAATACATCTGCATATCTAAATACATAAGCATCATCACTACCACTACCTGCGTCTTTGTACTTAATAACTTCGTCTTTTGAAGAAATTTGCCCAATTCTGGTATCTCCTTCTTCAAATGCATTGATTAAGATATCACTAGCAGCAACTTCACCTCTACCCGCAATCAGGTAAAAGAACGCAGCGCTACTTCCATCTGTTTCATTATAATCCACAGCAAAGATAGTTTCAGAGGCACTAGAAGTTCCAGTATATAAAGCACTATAATCTCCTTCTAGAGTATATGCTCCAATAAGAGGCTCCAATGTTAATTCTGCTTCAGGGTACATTCCCATTTCCATTTCTACTTTTGCTTTCAAAACTAAAGCAGCATTTTTATTAAAATTAAATCTGCTTAGTCCAGAAGGAATATTAGAAGCTGCATATTGAACATCATCTACTATCTGAGCATAAACTTCAGAAGCCGATGATCTAGCAATAGGGTTTGTATCGATATCTGTTGCAGCAGTGTAAGCATTTAATTCTAATGGTACACCACCATAAGCTTTTACTAAATCATAATACATTAATGCTCTTAAACCTCTAGCCTGACCAACGATTCTAGCAGTTGATGCCTCGTTAAGCCCAACAGAAGCATCTTCTGCAAATTTAATGATCAAATTTGCACGGTAGATCGCAGAATAATGATTATTCCAATATCTAGTATTGTCGATATTATTGATTGCTGGATCATCTACGGAAAATTCCGCAAATGAAGGAAACGAACCTGTATGAATTAATTCATCAGAGTAAAGTCCAGCTAACATAGTATCGTATCCACTAAAATTATAGTCGAGTTGAATGGCGCTATAAAGACCATTAAGTGCACTTTCTGCAGATGCTTGATCTGTGATGATAGACTCACCCGGCAAGGTATCTGTAGGAGTTGTCTCCACAAAATCACTAGCACAACTACAGGCTAGACATAAAGCAGATCCTAAAATTATTTTATTAAATATTTTCATTTTTTCTTTCAATTAAAATTTTAAATTAAATCCAACTTTATAGATTTTATTAAGACCCTGAGTAAAGAAATCTGTTCCTCTAGAAGCATTATCATTACCAAAGGTGTTAACTTCTGGATCCAATCCACTGTAATCAGTTTTTGTCCAAAGGTTATCCCCACCTACAAAGATTCTTAAGGTCATATCTGTTCCAAAAAGTTTTGGTGTTGCGGTATATCCTAAAACCACCTCTTTTAAACGAATATAAGAAGCATCTTCAATAAATCTTGAAGAATCTTGATTATTATAAGATTGTTGTCCACCGTATCTTGGTCTTGGAAGATTTGTATCTGTATTCTCAGGAGTCCAGTAATTTAACTGATTAGAGAACTTGTTAAACAACCAAGAACCCGAAGCTCCACCAAATCCATTTGAGTTATTGTATAAATCTTTACCTTCCTCAAATTGGAAGTTAGCAGATAAATCTATGTTCTTATATTTGAAAGTATTCTTAAAGTTACCTGTTAATTTTGGATTAGGATTACCAACAAATACATTATCATTCGCATCTATGTTTCCATTTCCGTCCTGATCTACAAATTTAACATCTCCAGGAGAAATTCCTCTTGCAACTAGTGCTGCTGGAATATCATCTCCTTCTTGCCAAAGTCCATCAGCTTGTAATGCAAAAAACGCTCCTAAAGGCTGCCCAACAGCTAATCTTGTAGTAAAACCTCTATCAATTGGAATATTTTCTCCAGCTGCATCTGTTTGAAGTGCGGTAATCTTGTTATCATTCCAAGCTAATTGCACTTGAGAAGTCCAGCTAAAGTCTCCTTGTAAGATACGAGCATTTACAGCTAGTTCATGACCAATGTTTTCCATAGATCCTACATTTGCCGCAACACTTGTAAACCCAGAAGAGTTTCTTAATGGACGAGAAAGTAATAAGTCATCAGATTTTTTAATGTAGTAATCATACGTTACATCAATTCTGTCAAATAAGGTTAAATCTACACCAAAGTCTGTTTGTGTAGTAGTTTCCCATCCAAGGTCTGGAGCACCTAACTGAGAAATAGCAGTTCCTGGTCTTCCAGCGTATGGCGTAGAAGAAGCTAAGAATCTAGATCCAAAATTACCTATCCCAGAAGAGTTACCGGTTTGTCCCCAAGAAGCTCTAACCTTTAAAGAAGTTAATACATTGTTTTTCATAAAATCTTCTTCAGAAATAACATACGCACCAGAAATAGCTGGGAAATATCCAACCGCGTTATCTGTTCCAAATACAGATGATGCATCTGCTCTCAAAGTACCTTCTAAGAAAAGCTTGTCTTGATAAGCTAAACCTAAACGAGTAAAGTAAGAAAATACTTTATTCTCTGTAATGTCGTTTTGAGCAGTTATAGGCACCGCACCACCAGTTGGATAAACAAATCCAGCAGGCAATTGTTGAGTGTTTACCACAGTACCATTATCGTTAGTTCCTTCAAAAGAGAAACCTAATAAACCAGTAATATCAAAATCACCGTAAGTATTCATATAATTTAAAGTGTTTGTAACGTTCCAACGGTTAATCAAGTTGATACCAACTCTAGAATCTCCGTTTGAAGCTCCACCACGTCTTGTAGTACCAGGAGTAAATGTTAATTCGTTATAATCTAAACGCTCCAAAGAAGCTTTAGAATAAACATTTAAATGGTCATTAAAGCTATATCTCAATCCTAAGTTTGAGAACATTCTCAATGTTTTAGCCGAGTTTCTGTCAACTTTCGCGTTTTGTAATGGATTAGAGAAGTTGAAAGGATCAGTATTAAAAGTTCCATCTTCATTATACAAATCATTTCCAGGTAATTCCAAAACTGCAGTAGTCAAGGCACCATAAATGTTGTTATCTCCATTAATACGATTATTTTCAGATTGTGTAATAGAGGTAGACGCTTCAATGTCTAAATTATCAGTTGCCTTAAAGTTCGCATTGAAAGTTAAAGACCTTCTCTTGAAACCTTGCCCGTATATTACACCATCTTGATTAAAATCAGAAAAGTTAGTGTAAAATCTAGCTTTTTCAGAACCTCCGCTTAAAGACACGTTGGTTTGACGTACTACAGCAGGACTGTCTTTATAAATAGCATCTATGTAGTTATCACCAAAATCTGAAGCGTAAAGTTCTTCTAGTGAATTGAATCCTTGTTGTTCAAGAACGTTAACGCCTAAAATTGCACCTGTAGATAACATCCCTGGAGCTCCAAAAGCATCTTCAAATGCTCTATCTCCAAACTCATACCATTGTCCTGCAGTAAACACTTCGTATCTGTTAATTTCTTCTTGTAAACCTGTGTAAGAACTAACTTCAACATTAAGCTTACCTGCTTTACCTCTTTTAGTAGTAATTAAAACTACCCCATTTGCTCCTCTAGCACCATAAATAGCAGCAGAAGACGCATCCTTTAATACTTGAATAGATTCAATGTCATTAAAGTTAAGGTTACTTATTACGTCATTAGATTGCCCTCCAATTGCGTTATTCCCGATAGAACCAGATAAAATTGGCACACCGTCTACAACATAAAGAGGCTCATTAGAACCATTGATAGAACTAGAACCACGTACCCTTACAGAGAATGCAGCACCAGGAATTCCTGAGTTTTGCGAAACCTGTAAACCATTTGCAGTACCTTGAAGAGCACCAGAAATAGTTGGAGTTGCAATGTTTTGAATTTCTTCCGCATCTACTTTAGCTACAGAAGTTGTTAAAGATTTTCTGGTCTGTTGACCATAGCCTACAACAATCACTTCATCTAAAGCAGCAGCATCTACTGCAAGAGTAACATCTATTTTACTAGCTGCACCTACAGTTTGACGTTGAGTTGAAAAACCAACGTAAGAAAATACTAAAATTTGACCCTGAGCGGTTGGAATACTATAATTTCCATCAAAATCAGTTTGAGTTCCATTGTTAGTACCCTGAACAATAACGTTAACCCCTGGAAGTGGAACTCCCTGAGCATCGCTAACCGTTCCGGTAACGGTCTTTTCCTGTGCAAAGGTTAATTGCACCACAAACACTAAAAGTAGTGTTAGAATTACATTTAATTTTTTTTTCATTATTTTGTTAATTTGAATTAGCCAACGCCCAAAACCTCTAGTTTTCCTTAATGAAGTACTAACTAAAGACCTTGAAGTGTTAAAGTATTAACACAACGCTGTTAAGTAGATGCAATTCAAGACGATAGGTTGCGTAGGTTGCGTAAATATTTTCTAATTATTATCTTAATGTTAAGAAATTCTTATTCCAAAAGTGAGCGTGAATGTGGTACAGATGAAGCCGGAAGGGGCTGCCTAGCTGGCCCCGTGGTAGCTGCTGCTGTAATTTTACCAAAAAAATTTAAAAGCAAAATTTTAAATGATTCTAAAATAGTAAACATTAAAAATCGTGGAGTTTTAAAGGAAATAATTGAAAATGAAGCTATTTGCTATGGAGTAGCACATGTAGATAACTACAAAATAGATGAAATCAACATTCTGAATGCATCCATTCTTGCAATGCATAAAAGTATAGATAAGCTTGCTTCCATTCCCGAACATATATTAGTAGACGGAAATAGATTTAAGACCTATAAAGAGATTCCGCATTTATGTGTTATTAAAGGAGATGGAAAGTATTTAAATATAGCCGCAGCTTCCATTCTTGCTAAAACCTATAGAGATGAATATATGAAGCAAATAGATCTTGAATATCCTATGTACAACTGGAAAAAGAATAAAGGCTATCCTACCAAAGAGCATAGAGCTGCCATTGCTAAGTATGGAACTACAAAATATCACCGCCAAAGCTTTAAACTGCTGCCAGATCAATTGAAACTTGAGATATAACTTAGTATCTTCGTTAAAATTTCCGCATTTATGAAAAAATATTACGCAGCCTGTCTGTTTCTTTTCTTTCTTATATCTTGTCAGCAAGATCAAAATACCATTTCAGACCCTACCGTACTTATTCCTTCAAATTCAGATTTTATAATTCAGTCTAACGATCTGGGAAATTTTATTAATAAAATAGATAGTACTGCATTTTTTCAAAAGAATATCACTTTACTAAACTCACTTCCAGTTGAGGAACTGAAAAACATCAGTCAACATACAGCTTCAGGGAAATCTTCACTGCTTAGTTTCACAAAAACAAAAGGCAAATACCAATACCTATATATAACAGAATATCAAGACGGCTTTTTTAATCTAGATTCAATTAAAAATAAAACCGTTGAAACATTGACTATTGAAGGAGAAACCATCAAAAAATACGCTCTTGATAACCTTACCACTTTTACAACTATCTGGGAAGGGAATTTCGTGGCCAGTAATTCTCAAGATTTGTTGGTAAAGAGTTTAAAAGAAAAAGATACAAGCGCTGAAGACGAGTATTTCCTGAAAGCATTAGCGGCGGCCGATAAGAACAAGACTTCTATCTTGATCAATCAAAGTCAAATAGATCAAACGCTTAAAAACACATTTAAGAATAACGCTATTCCTCTAAGTTTTGAAAATGGTTGGATGTCTTTAGATTTTGATCTTAACTCAAAGAACATTCAGTTAAATGGTATTTCTATTTCTAATGACAAGGCCAAGAACAGCTTGAAATTATTTGAAAACATCATAGCACAGCCTAATAGAATTGCTGAAATTACTCCAACTTCTGCCAGCGGATTTTATTCTTTCACTTATAAAAACTTCGATAAATTCTATGTAAACCTAAAAAATACCAGAAAAGATTCATTAAAACTATCTGAGAACAATCTTTTAAATTATACCCGAGAAGCAGGAGTTATATTCAATCAGGATGAAAATGTGTTTATTCTTACAACTTCAGATCCAGAATTAGCTTTTGATGCTATTTCCAATTCAAAAAATATAATTTCAGAATATAGAGACTTTTCTATTTATGAGAATGAGATAGATTACTCCCAGTTTCTTTCTCCTTTGCTGAAACCTATGAAACTTCAGTATTATGCATTTATAGATGAGTTTGTGATCTTTTCTGAAAATGTGCAGGCGCTAGAAAATATTATTGCCAATTATCAGAATAATTCAACTTTGGCAAATCAAGCATACTACAAAGAAACCGTTTCTAATCTTGCGGGTTCATCTACTTTTTTGATGGTGGGCAATAATTCTCATTTTACAGATGCTTTAAAAAACGTGGTGAATGATGATCTTTTAGAAGATCTAAGTAAAGTCGATTTAAAGGATTATCCGGTAGTTGCCGTACAATTTGTTCAAGATGCCAATTTTACGCATGTGCATGCGGTTATGAGCAATAAGGCGAATAATACCACTACTAAAACAGTTAATACTGTAAGCGCAAACCAACCCATTCAAATTGATGCAAAGATTGCAACCACGCCTTTTTTGCTGAAAAATCACGACTCCAATAAACTGGAAATAGCTGTTCAAGATGAGAAAAATGTACTTTATCTGATCTCTCAAGACGGAAAAGTGCTTTGGAAAAAGAAAATGGACGGAAGGATTCTAGGTGAAATTCAGCAGGTAGATCTTTTCAAAAACGGAAACCTTCAGATGGCTTTTACCACTCAAAATTCGTTTGAAATTCTTGACAGAACAGGAAAAACGGTTAAACCCTTTCCTACGAAGTTCAAAGATGCAATTACGCAGCCGCTTAGCATTTTTGATTATGACAATAACAGAGATTACAGATTTGTGATCACTCAAAATAATCAAGTTTTCATGCTAGATTCTAAAGCAAGATCTGTAGATGGTTTTGATTTTGACAAAACAAAATCTGACATTGTCTTACCTCCAAAGCATATCAGAATAAACCGAAAAGATTACATTCTGGTTTCAGAAGAAAATGGCTTGGTTCATATTTTAAGCCGACAAGGGAAAACAAGAATTCCGATAAAAGAAAAGATCAAATTTGGTGAAAATCAATGGTATCCTGAAAATGGGAATTTTGTAAACGTAAATGAAGATGGCAAAATTGTAAGCATTAACGAAAAAGGTAAAGTTACAAGGTCTTCTGTAGAAAATTCTGTGAATTTGAAGTTGCTGGTAAAAGATGATATTAAAGTTACACTTTCAGAAAATATACTGAAAATTGGAAAGAATGAAATAAATCTAGATTTTGGGCTTTACACCAAGCCTCAGATATTTAAAGCAAACGGAAGAACATTAATAGCTGTAACAGATACTCAGGCCAAAAAGGTCTTCCTATTCGATAAAAACGGAGAAATGCTTCCTAATTTTCCAGTATTTGGAGGAGCAGCTATCGATCTAAACAACAGCGGAAATTCGATAGAATTCACTGTAAAAGGAGATGACGACGCTGTGTTGCTCTATAAACTTTAAGAGTGCTTATTGGCGAACAAGTTCGGCTTCAAAAAGGTCAGAAAAATGCTTTAAAACTTTTTCTTCCACTTCTTTCATAGAAACTTCTTTTTGTCCAAGCTCTACGTTTAGTGAAGTAACTGCTTTGCCTTTAATTCCGCAGGGAATAATATTGTCAAAATAGCCAAGGTCGGCATTTACATTTAAGGCAAAACCATGCATGGTAACCCAGCGACTTGCGCGAACGCCCATAGCACAAATCTTACGAGCATAAGGAGTTCCAACATCCAGCCAGACTCCGGTTTCGCCTTTGCTACGTTCCGGTTTTAAGCCATATTCTTGTAAAGTAAGAATAATGGTTTCTTCTAAAATTCTAAGATATTTATGAATATCTGTAAAGAAATTCTCAAGATCTAAAATTGGATAACCTATCAATTGTCCTGGCCCGTGATAGGTAATATCACCACCTCTGTTGATCTTATAGAAACTTGCATTTTTTGATTTTAACTGAGCTTCAGAAAGCAAAAGATTCTCAAGATCTCCACTTTTCCCTAAAGTGTAAACGTGAGGATGTTCCACCATCAACAAATAATTAGGTGTTTCGAGATCAAGATCTTCTCTCCTATTCCTGATCTTCAGATCTAGAATTTCCTTAAAAACCTGTTCTTGATAGTCCCAAGTCTCTTTATAATCTTTTAATCCTAGGTCTTGGACCTCTACCTTCTTATTCATTACTTGCTTTTATTTAAAATGATTAGTGCAGCAATTACTCCCGGCACCCAACCTAAAAGTGTTAATATTAAAACTATCAAAATTGAACCACAACCCTTGTCATATACAGCGAGGGGCGGAAATAAAATTGAAAGGAGCACTCTCCATAAACTCATTTAAATTGATATTTTAAATTGATATCGTGCAAAGATATGATATATAAAACTCCTGAAATAGCAGATTCCAGAAAAGCAGATTTTCAAATTGAATTCTAATTGATTGGTTGCCTGATTGTCATTATATTTGCAACTTCTTATCCTATTGGGTAAGTTATTTAAACAAAAAGATTTTATGCAGCTATCTGAACAAGAAATTGTACGAAGGGAGAAACTTTCCGCATTACGTAAATTAAATATCGACCCATATCCTGCCGCTTTATTTCCGGTAAGTCATACTACCGCTAAAATAAAAGCTAATTTTACTGAAGGTGAAAAAGTGATTGTTGCCGGGAGATTAATGTCTCGCCGTATTCAAGGAAAAGCATCTTTTGCCGAGATTCAGGATTCTCAAGGGAAGATCCAGGTTTATTTTAACCGTGATGAAATTTGCACCGGAGAAGATAAATCTAAGTACAACGATGTTTATAAGAAGTTGCTTGATATTGGGGATTTTATAGGAATTGAAGGAGAACTTTTCAATACTCAGGTAGGTGAAAAAACTATCATGGTAAAAGACTTTACACTTTTAAGTAAATCTTTGAGACCGCTTCCACTTCCAAAAACAGATAAAGAAGGTAAAACCTTTGATGAGTTTAACGATCCTGAACAAAGATATCGCCAGCGTTATGCAGATCTTGCGGTAAACCCAAAAGTGAAAGAGATCTTTGTAAAGCGTACCAAGCTTTTCAATGCCATGCGAAATTTCTTTAATGAAAGTGGCTACTTTGAAGTAGAAACTCCGGTATTGCAACCAATTCCTGGTGGAGCCGCTGCAAGACCTTTTATTACGCATCACAATGCGTTGGATATGCCTTTATATTTAAGAATTGCGAACGAATTATATCTTAAAAGATTGATAGTAGGTGGTTTTGATGGAGTTTATGAATTTTCTAAAAACTTCAGAAATGAAGGAATGGACAGAACTCACAATCCTGAGTTTACTGCCATGGAAATTTATGTAGCCTACAAAGATTACAATTGGATGATGGAATTCACCGAAAATCTTTTAGAGCACTGTGCTATGGAAGTTAATGGTAAAACAGAAGCCACTTTCGGACAACACAATGTCAACTTTAAGGCGCCTTATAAGCGAGTGACCATGACCGATGCTATTATTGAATTCACAGGATTTGATATTACAGGTAAGTCTGAAAAAGAGCTTTACGAAGCTGCAAAAGGAATGGGAATCGATGTTGATGACACTATGGGGAAAGGAAAACTTATAGATGAGATCTTCGGAGAGAAATGTGAAGGGAATTATATTCAACCAACATTCATTACAGATTACCCAAAAGAAATGAGTCCGCTTTGTAAAGAGCATAGAGACAATCCTGAGCTTACAGAGCGTTTTGAATTGATGGTTTGTGGAAAAGAAATTGCCAATGCGTATTCTGAGTTGAACGATCCTATAGATCAGCGTGCTCGTTTTGAAGAACAATTAAAGCTTTCAGAAAAAGGAGATGATGAAGCGATGTTTATCGATAATGATTTCTTGAGAGCCTTAGAATACGGCATGCCTCCAACCTCTGGACTTGGAATTGGAATGGATAGATTGATCATGTTCTTAACCAACAAACAATCTATACAGGAAGTTTTATTCTTCCCACAAATGAAACCAGAAAAGAAAGCACCTACTCCAAAACCGGAAGATTTCATAAAGATTGGAATTCCGCAAGAATGGGTAGATACTGTGATGCATGAATTTATAAGTGTTTCTAAATTGAAGGAAAATAAAGCAACACAAGTTCATCAAAAACTGAACGGATTGCGCAAAAAGAACAAACTTCCAATAGCTGCACTTCAGCTAGAAGAAGTAGAAAATTGGTTTAAATAAGATCATATTCAAAGTGCTGAAGTTAAAAAATTTCACATTTCTTTAACTTCTCATTAAACCTTTTAAAATTTTAAGAGTCTAAAGATCACCTAATGGTGATCTTTTTTCATTTATGGCAGTGTCATTCATGCCCTAACGCCATTTCTATTACAACTAAAACATTAACTAAAATCAAGTTCATGACGAAAAACTTTTCTCTCAAGCTTTTGATGGTTGCTTTATCTTTGTCTGTTTCGGGATGTGCCGTATTCCAGCCAAACAAGAAAGCTCCTGCAACGGCTTCAGCAAAACCAGAGTCTAAAAAAGATGGTATCAAACCTTTTGATAAAGTCATCACTAAAGATGCAAAATCAGATAAAGGAATGTTTACTGTGCACAAAGTAGACGATAATTATTTCTATGAAATTCCAGACAGTTTACTAAATCGTGAGATGTTAACTGTTACCAGAATTGCTAAAACCGCTAATGGAATTGGCTTTGGTGGTGGAAAACAAAACACCCAAGTTCAAAAATGGGAAAGGAAAAACGATAATATTTTATTACGTGTAGCTTCTTACGAGATCTACGCTGCAGATTCGCTTCCAATTCATGAGGCTGTTGTTAATTCTAATTTCGAGCCTATTCTTCAATCTTTCCCAATAAAAGCCATGGGTAAAGATTCTATAAGCAAAAGTTATGTTATAGATGTAACAGATCTTTATACCAAAGATGTTATGGCTCTTGGTCTTCCAGATAGAGAGCGTAAAGAATACAAAGTTTCAAGATTAGACGATAGCAGATCTTATATAGACACTATTAGAAGTTATCCTGAAAACATTGAAATTCGTCACGTAAAAACTTATAATGCGGGAGAACCACCTTCCAATTCAAGTACAGGTTCTATTTCTATGGAATTCAGCAATTCTATGATCCTGCTTCCTAAAGTTCCTATGGAAAGAAGATATTTCGATCAGCGTGTTGGATGGTTTGCCAGAGGCCAAGTTGATTATGGTTTGAATGCTCAAGAAAGCAAAACTGTAAAGTATCTAGACAGATGGAAACTTGAGGTGAAGCCTGAAGACATGGAGAAGTTTAAAAACGGAGAACTTGTTGAACCTAAAAAACAGATAGTTTATTATATAGACAGAGCTACTCCGGAACAATGGAGACCTTTTATAAAACAAGGTATAGAAGACTGGCAAAAAGCTTTTGAAGCTGCAGGTTTCAAAAACGCAATTATCGCCAAAGATGCACCTACTAAAGAAGAAGATCCAGATTGGAGTCCGGAAGATGTACGATACTCTGTAGTAAGATATTTAGCTTCTCCTATTCCAAATGCTAACGGACCACACGTAAGCGATCCTAGATCTGGTGAAATCTTAGAGTCTGACATTAACTGGTATCACAACGTGATGACCTTGCTTAGAAACTGGTATTTTGTACAAACAGCTGCCATAAATGAAGACGCAAGAGGAGTTCAGTTTAAAGATGAAGTAATGGGAAGATTGATTCGTTTTGTTTCTTCTCACGAAGTTGGACATACCTTAGGATTACCTCACAACATGGGAAGTAGTGTTGCTTATCCTGTAGAAAAATTGAGAGATCCAGAATTCACTAAGAAAAATGGTACTGCTCCATCTATTATGGATTATGCTCGTTTTAATTACGTAGCACAACCGGGAGATGGTGATGTTGCCTTAATGCCTGAAATTGGAGTTTATGATAAATATGCAATTGAATGGGGTTACAGACCAATCTTAGATAAAAAAGGTAAAGAAGAGAAACCAGTTCTAGATAAATGGATCTTAAAACATGCAGGAGATCCTATGTATAGATTCGGAAGTCAGCAAAGTGGAGGAGTTATAGATCCTAGTTCTCAAACAGAAGATCTTGGTGACGATGCTGTATTAGCAAGTGAGTATGGAATTGCCAACTTGAAGAGAATTGTACCAAACCTTATTGAATGGACTGCAGAAGATGGTAAAGATTATGAAGACTTAAAAACTTTATACGGACAGGTTCTAGCTCAGTATAACAGATATATGGGTCATGTTACTGCAAATATTGGTGGTGTATATGAAGAATACAAGACTTATGATCAAGATGGAGCTGTATACACACATGTACCAGCAGAGCGCCAGAAAAAGGCTATGAAATTCCTTCAGGATGAATTATTCACTACTCCAGAATGGTTGATCAATCAAGATATCTTTAATAAGATTGAATTTGATGGGAATTTAGAACGTGTTAGAAATTTCCAAGAAAGAACTTTAAGCAATCTATTAGACTTCGGTAGAATGGGAAGACTAATCGAGAATTCTGAGATCAACGGTAAAAAAGCCTATTCTTTAGTAGATATGATTACAGATCTTAGAAAAGGAGTTTGGAGCGAACTTAACTCTGGAGGTTCAATAGATCTTTACAGAAGAAACCTGCAACGTGCTTATATCGAGGAAATGGAAAAATTAATGACAGAGGAACAAAGTGAAATCCCTGCCAGATATAGATCTTATGTTACCAGAACTAATATAGATGTTTCTCAAAGTGATGTTCGTCCGATTGTTCGTGGAGAATTAGTTACGCTACAACGCAGCATAAGAAGCGCTGTGAATAGAACTAACGATCAACTTACCAAATATCATCTTCTAGATGCTTTAAAGAGAATAGATCTTATTCTAGACCCTATAGCAAAAAGTTAAATTTGTTTTGTTTTGTTGCTAAAAACCTGTCGGTCCTTCCCCGGCAGGTTTTTTATTTAATCCCCATTCAGGGTCTTATTTATAAAGTGCGTTTTGAAAAATCTTTGAAACTATCTTTCAATTCACATTTTTTAAGATTTAACGAATATCCTTTATTTAACATAAGCTTATCTATTCTTCATTAAACTAACTTGATTATTAAGAGTCTTATAAGAGAACACTAAAACTTTTAAAAGATGAAAAAAATAGGAATTATAGTAATGATGTTATTTACTTTGACCACGTTTGCTCAAAAAGATCAAATGCAGGAAAGAAAACATCGTCAGGACAAACCTGAAATGACTGCAGAACAAAGAGGAACTTTGATGGCCAAAAAGATGGCTTTAAAATTAGATCTCAACCAGTCTCAGCAGAATGATCTTCAGAAGCTATTTACTGAAAATGCGAAGGAGCAAGATAAGATGATGGCACAACGCAAAGCGATGAAAGGCGATGCAAAGGCAGAAAAAGATCATTACAAAATGATGAATAATCGCTTAGACATGCAACTTGCCCAACAAGACAAGATGAAAAAGATCTTAAATGAAGATCAATATAAAAAATGGAAATCTATGGCCACTAGAAGAGCTTCTAAACAGCAGCATATGATGATGAAGCGTGAAGCTCATAATAAAGGTGGTGATATGGACAGAAAGAGGAATGACGACAGAAGAAAGAAATAGATTTTTTCTGTACTAAAAGCAAAAGCGGAATCTTTAAAGATCCCGCTTTTTTTGTTTATCTATACAACGAAGAACTTCACAATAAGACCACCTAAGAGCCAAACATAACAAACAAAAGCTATATACTTCAAGCTTTTTTCCAGTAGTTGACTTTTGGGAGCCATTTCCTTCATCTGCTTTACATCTTTACGCTTATAAAAACCTAAGTAGATCATTATTCCTGAAATGATCAAGAATGCAAGATTTAAGAAAAATGTATAATCAATTTTAAAATATTCTGAATCTTGAATTTTTACGCTGGAAGGGTCTGGCAACAGATTCAATAGATCAAATGAATAATGTAAGATCAAAGAAGCGCCTATTAATGAAGTAAAAAGAAGGAATAAAATGAACATAGACATCTTCCATCCATAATATTTTGCATTGATTCGCAACACTGGAAAAACTACTAAATCGCTAAAAATAAAGGCCATCACCCCGGCAAAGCTCACTCCTTTTCCAAATAGTAAAGCCGCCAACGGAATATTTCCCATAGAACCTATAAAAGTTAAAAATGCTGCTATGGGACCAACTATAATATGCTCTAAAATTGTAAAAAATCCAAAGCTTGTAGTTCCTTGTCCGCTATTAATAAATAATGTTTGAAAGAAAGAATCTGGCACAAAGGCTGCTACAATTCCCGCAATAGTAAAACCTAAAGTAACATCTTTCCAAACCATCTTCCATTCCATAGCATATTGCTTAGAAACTTTAGCCCAACTGGTTTCAGATTGCATCTTCTTTTTCCAAGATTTATCTTCATCGCTGTCATCATCTTTATCATCTTCTAAGCGTTTGCGAGCATTCTTTATCATCTTTTTAGGGTTAAAGATCCTAATGAGTAACCAACTGATTAAGATCAGTATAATTCCCCCTAAATATTCTCCAACTACAAATTGCCATCCCAGAAAAATAGAGATTATAATTCCCAATTCTATTACCAAATTAGTGGAGGCCAATAAGAAAGCTATAGAGGAAACAAAACTCGCTCCTTTTTTAAACAAACTTTTGGTAGATGCCAAGGCAGAAAAACTACAAGAACTGCTAATAAAGCCAAAAAAAGTTCCTAAAAGCATCCCTTTAGAAGCCTCTTTTCCCATAGTCTTCTGCATCCTTTTTTCAGTAATAAAGACTTGGATTCCACTGCTTATAATGTAACCTAAGATAAAGGCCCAAAGTGCCATCCAGAAAAAACCTACACTTGTAAAGGCAGCTTTACCCCAATTCTCTAAAAAACTATTCATTTATATTGATTTTGTCAAATTTTAGAAAAGATCAAGTATTTGATATTTGTAATATTAATCTAATTTAGTATTTTTCAATCTTAATGCATTTGCAATTACAGAAACTGAACTGAAACTCATTGCTAGTGCTGCAATCATCGGAGATAATAACAATCCGAAAAATGGATATAACACTCCTGCTGCAATAGGCACTCCCACCGAGTTATAAATAAGCGCAAAAAATAAGTTCTGCTTGATATTTCTCATCACTTTATGGCTCAAATTCTTTGCTTTTACCACACCATGAAGATCTCCCTTTACCAAGGTGATCTTAGCACTTTCTATTGCCACATCAGTCCCGGTTCCCATAGCTATCCCAACATCGGCTTGCGCTAAGGCAGGTGCATCGTTAATTCCGTCTCCGGCCATAGCCACTTTCTTACCTTCAGCTTGCAAGCGCTTTACTTCGCTCAACTTATCTTGAGGCAAGAGACCTGCCTTAAAGCCACTTAGATGCAACTCATCTGCTACAGCTTTGGCAGTATTCTCATTATCTCCGGTAAGCATATAAACCTCCACTCCTGCATCCATTAAATTTTGAATAGCCTTTTTACTGGTCTTTTTAATAGGATCTGTAATGGTTACATACGCAGTGATTTTACTATCTACAGCTAGATAAGAAACCGTTTTTCCAAGTTTTTGTTCGTCGCTTATCTGTTTTTGAAGTTCTTCGGAAATTGTTGCATTTATCTGCTGCATCAGTTTATCGTTACCAATTGCGATTGAATTTCCTTCTAAATTAGCCGTAACCCCTTTTCCTGTAACCGATTTGAAATTGGAAGCTTCTGATATTTCTAAATTCTTTTCTTCAGCATATTTAACAGTAGCTTGCGCTAGTGGATGCTCACTTAGAGAATTTACAGACGCTATTTGTTTGATTGCCTTTTCTTCTGAAGAATTGTTGCCAACACTTACCACTTTTTCTACCGAAGGTTTTCCTTCTGTAATGGTTCCGGTTTTATCAATTATCAGCGTATCAATATCATCCATTTGCTCTAAAGCTTCTGCATTTTTAATAAGCACTCCATTTTGGGCTCCTTTACCAACTCCTACCATTACAGACATTGGGGTTGCCAAACCTAAAGCACACGGGCATGCAATAATTAGAACCGCAATCGCATTTATAAATGCATAAACATAGGCTGGATCTGGCCCATAGATAGCCCAGATTGCAAAAGTTACCAATGAGATAAAGACAACAATAGGTACAAAGTAGCCGGAAATTCTATCGGCTAATTTTTGAATTGGAGCTTGAGATCTGCTGGCATCATTCACCATTTTGATTATCTGAGATAATAAGGTTTCATCACCAACCTTTTCAGCTTTCATGGTAAAAGTTTGATTTCCATTGATGGTTCCGGAAGTAATTTTATCTCCTTCCTCTTTATCTACAGGAATAGGCTCACCAGTGATCATAGATTCATCTATGCTTGTCTCGCCTTTTTCAATAACACCATCTACAGGAATCTTATCTCCGGGCTTTACTCTAAGCAGGTCTCCCACCACAATCTTATCTGTAGCAATTACTTCTTCTTTGCCATCTACTAATCTGGTAGCTTTATTAGGAGCCAATTTCAATAATGCTTTTATAGCAGAATTGGTGCGACTATGTGCTCTTGCTTCTAATAACTGACCAAGAAGTACCAAGGTTAAGATTACGGTGGCAGCTTCAAAATAAATATGCACAGTACCTTCATCAGATTTGAATTGTGCCGGAAAAAAATCTGGGAACAGCAAACCAAACACACTAAAAGTCCATGCTACTCCGGAACCAATTCCAATTAAGGTGAACATATTCAAGTTCCAGAATTTTACAGATCGCCACGCTCTTTCAAAGAACATCCAAGTGGCATAGAATACTACAGGAAGTGATAGCGCAAATTGTACCCAATTCCAGTATTTAAGTTCCATTACCTGATAAAGTGGATTATTAGGAATCATGTCTGACATGGCTATCAGAAAGATAGGTAAGGTAAAAGCTACCGCAATCTTGAACTTTCTCAGCAGTTTTTGGTAGGATTTCTTTTCTGCGGAAACATCTGCTTCCATAGGAACAAGATCCATCCCGCAAATTGGGCAATCTCCAGGTTCATCTTCTATAATTTCCGGATGCATAGGGCAGGTATATTTTTCACCGCCTGAATTTAGACTTACTTCTTCTACTAAATCCATCCCGCAAACAGGACAATCTCCCGGTTTATCATAAGTCTTATCTCCTTCACAATGCATAGGGCAATAGAAGGTTCCTGTCCCTTTACCTTTTGGTTTTTCTTTTTTAACTAAAGAAGTATCAGGTGCCTCCCCCTGCTTAAAGATTTCATAACTTCCTCCATCATCTTCTAAAGCTTTTTGAAAGGTCTTTAAAGGAATATGAGATTTCATTTTAATTTCAGCTTCCGCCTTTTCAAGATTTACATGAGCTTCTTCTACTCCTTCAACTTCTTGCAGAGTTTTTTCTACATGAGATCTACATCCATTACAGGTCATGCCGGTTACTGCAAAAGTATGTCTCATCAAATTATCCTCGAACGAAGAATGATCTGACATATGAATCTCATAATTTCCACCGTGATCTTTAAGTGCTTGTTGAAAAACTTCTATAGGAATATGTTTTTCCATAGTAATTTCAGCCTGCTTTTTCTCTAAGCTCACCTCAACCTCTGCAACACCTTCAACTTCTTGCAGAGTTTTTTCTACATGAGATCTACATCCATTGCAGGTCATGCCGCTTACAGCATAGGTATGCGTCATCAAATTATCTTTTGGTGTAGGATGATCTTGATTATGAATCTCATAATTTCCGCCATGATCTTTTAGCGCCTGCTGAAAAACTTCTATCGAAATATGCTTTTCCATAGTGATTTCAGCCTGCTTTTTCTCTAAGCTCACCTCAACCTCTGCAACTCCCTCAACTTCTTGCAGAGTTTTTTCTACATGAGATCTACATCCATTGCAGGTCATGCCGGTTATGCTATATATATGTTTCATTTAATTAATTATTAATATGAATGAACCCGTATAGGATCATTAAAATCTAATATTTACAACAAGATTAATCCAACCTATTCTGTCAAATTATTGACTTTCCACAAGGAATAACCAAATTATCAACTTAATAAGTCAGATATAAAAAAAGTAAATATTTTAAAATCTAAAGGCTGCTGCTTAATTTATTAGCCCAGTCTATCACCAACTTTTTATCGGCATCAGATAATTTAGCATCCTGGTGTATCCAGGTATAAGAAGTTAGAGGCATCTCACCACCTTTTACCTCCTCTGCTACCTCTTCAAGTTTCTTCTTTTGCCTTTTTGTAGAATAGGAAGCAAACTCACTAAAATTAAAGTGTTTTTTACCGTCTTCTACATGACTGTTAAAATACATTGCTACAGGTTGAATTTTATTGTACCAAGGATACTCTGTATTGTTGCTATGACAGTCATAACAAGAAGTTTGAAGTACTGTATTAACATTTTCTGGAACATTGTAAACCGTAGCAAAAGATGTTTTAGCGTCTACTTCTTCTTGGTTTAAATTTGAAGGTATAAACTGAATGGCTATTAGAGCGATTAATAAAACCCATCCAATTACTTTAAGTATTTTCATTTTTTAAATTTTACTAAATTTATTACAAAAATTTCAGAAAATCCCTAAACTTCAAATATGAATAATGATTCTTTAGGCAATCTTAAGATATAAAAAACCCGGAATTGCCGGGTTTTTTATATCTATCAACCAATTAACAAAATTATCTAGACTAAAAATGCTTCGCAAGCGCTTACACATTCTCTACATGCATTAGCACAATCTTTACAGTGCTTTGCTTCATGTTTTCCACATTCATCTGCACAAGCCTGACAAACTTTTTTACAATACTTTACAAGATCGTTTACATCTTTATAGTTGGTGACTAATAATTGATTTAAAGTAGAGCAAACCTCAGCGCAAGCCTTATCTATTCTAATACAATCTATCATCATTTTTACATTATCTTCGTCTAAACACGCATCTGCACAGTAGTTGCAATGATTAATACAATTTCCCAATGCATGGATCAACTTTTCATTTTTCATAATTATTGGTTTATTGGTTATGCTCAAAGTTAAAACATAGAGTTCTTAAAATGCTTTAAAATTATGGTAAGATTTTGCATAATTAAGGATAATTCACTTAAGCAAACGCTAAAAAATATCATTCCACACCCATCCATCCTTCTGAATTAATTTCAAGAACACCAATCTGTTATGTAACATTTGAGAGGTATATTCACTCGATTCCTTAAAAAATACCTGCGCTTCTAATTCATTAGATTTCACATTTAATGGCTGATCTTTATTTTGAATACTTAAATGTGAAACCTCTTGTATTACCTCTACATAATTATTTAATGCAGTAGCGACGGCAGCCAAGTTATTCTCCGGAATTTTGTACTTAGAACATAAATTATGCTGCAACATAAATACAGCCTCATTTAGTCGGGCCAATTGTAATACAATGGCATATTTCTTTTTACTATTATGAAAATAATGAATTACAGGATAAGCTCTATGATTTTGGTTATGTTCTAATATATCACTAGACATGGTTTGAAGTTGATCAATTAAAGAATTAAAATTTTCTCCATTCCATGCATTTAATAATATTTTTTGAGGACTATTCCCTAGAGTACTAAGGTTAATACCAAGTTTTCGTTTTTTGATAACCGCAGAAAGAACCGGAATAAAATAAGTAACCGACATAGTGATTAAAACAAGTCCTGTCAAGCCATATAAATTAGTGACTAACCTCCACACATTTGTGGAAGCAATAAAATCGCCAAGTCCTAAAGTAGACAGAACATAACCTGCATAATAAATTTTCTCCCAGGTGTTTGCAGGTAATTTGGTAGTCCCGTTAATCACAGAGTTTGGGGATGAAAAAAGCAGAAAGACTAGACTAGAATACAGTGTCACCACCCAAATTATGATAATTGCAATTAATAGCAAATACCCCGCTTTTGCTAATAATTTAGAATGTCCATTTCTACCCGATAACTTTAAAATAAAATTCCAGAATAGATGTGCAAATTTTCCAGTAAACCATCCACCTCCCTGAAGAGAAAGTGTTGTTTTTAAAATATCCAACACAACTCCAACATACAAACAGATTCCAAGTATCAAGAAAAAAATACTCATTTACTATTTTATATAAATAGGTTAAGCCGAAGGTTGTCGATCGACTTAACCTATAAATTAAATTTAAAAGGCTTTAAAAAAATTACTTCACGGTTTCCTCAACTCTACCACAATTCAACATCTTTGCTCCAAAATATGGATTTTTAATCTCTTTTGAATTTGCATACCAGTAATCTCCTTTTCCTTCAAACGCCATTGGGCAGTATAATTTATATACTTCTCCATCTACCAAAGCTCCTTCAAGCACAGCTCCCATTTTCATGGTTAATTCTGAAAAGGCTTCTCTTTGCACATTGATATCATCTGAATTTGAGATCTTTTTTGTAGGCTCTAATAAAGCTTTAGTAGCTTCGGCATCAGCCAAATTTGTAACTAAGATTTTTGCCTCATCTTTTGCATCTTGAGGATTATCTAAAGCCAATGCAGCTTGGATCTTTGCATACTGCTGATATGCAGCTGCTGTTTGATCGTCGCTAAACTTCGCCGAAGATCCCATCATGTCAGAATCATTAGAATCGTCATCCATCATATTATCATGATCCATATGCTCTTCAGAATTCATTTCGTGTTGAGTATCTTCTTCTTCGTTATTCTTATTATCTCTACAAGAAGTCAACAATAAACTGCCTCCGATTAATACCAACATGGTTACATTTTTTACTTTCTTATTCATCTTATTTTATATTTCAATTAATTAAAATTCTTACTGCCTTTTTTTGACATCGATCGTTTTGCTAACTTTCTTTGAAGTTTGACTTATCAAAGTTAATTCAAAATAAAGTAATGTGGAATTTACACCCGAATCACTTTATCCTTCCTAACATTACAAGAAACTAATGATTGTAATCACAGGAAACTACTAACTTTCATATTAGTTCTTTGAGTAAGCGAGTCTCGGTTACTGCTAACCTGCTTTCTATTCTTTTTTCATTTCCGCTTGATGGGCATTCATTTTAGCTTTCATTTTATCCATCATTGCTGGGTTTTCATGCAAGAATTGAATCATTTTATCCATCATCTCTTCAGCCATTTGAGGATTCGCCTTCATTTCAGCGTGCATATTTTGCATCATAGCTCTTTTCATCGCCGGATCCCCCATCATTTTAGCTTTCATTTTATTCATCATCATCATTTGCATTTCCGTATCACTCTCCATTTTATCCTGCATCATTTTTTTCATTTCTTCATGCAGCTCTGGATTGGTTTTCATTACCTCCATCACTTTTCCATTTTCCATCATTTGCATATGGTCTTTCATCAACCAAGAATCTCCCTCCTTACTATTATGAACCACATTCATAAATTCCATGAATTTTGTTTGATCGTTTACTATTTCTTTATAAACCTCATTTCTAAAGTCTTTTTCTACCAAAGCTTCAGAAGCAGTTTGTGTAGTTCCACAACTAATTGCTAGGAAACTAAGAACTGCTACCATTGATAATTGAATCACATTTTTCATAATATTGATATTTAATTAGTAATTAAAATCTTACTAAAAGTCCACCACCAGCACCAAACCTATTATCATAACTTCCCATAATAGAAAAGTTTTTAGATAAAAAATATTGAGCTCCAACGGTTAGGACTTCTTCTTTTTCATAATTTACACCTTCCGGGAGATCATTTACCCATCCAAAATTCGCCCGATATTCATACTCTCCAAAAACAGAGAATCTTGGAAATATCATAATTTCTCTACCCAAACGTATTTGAGGTCGCAATTTATTATCAATTCTCACATCCAGATCAAACATATAAGGAGTAAAATATCGTATCCCAGCAATCGCAGTTGTGCTTAATTCGTCTAAACTTTTATCATTTTCATTTTCTAAATTAACACCTCCAAAAACCCGCAACCAATCATATAGATAATATTCATAACTAAATTCGGCCTCTAAATTCTTGTTCCAGCCATACTCAGCTTTTAAATTGAATTGATTTCTAATATTAGAAGAGGTTAGTCTAACACTCGTCATATGCGAAGCAGCATTAAGAGTACCCCAAGTATAGAATTGATTGGTTTCTGCTATAAGATTCGATTCTGGGTATCCTTTCATTCTTGGATCTCGAGGCGTATCATAACTAACAATTCTGGCCATTCCTCCCACCAAATGATATAAAATATGACAGTGAAAGAACCAATCTCCATATTCATTCCCGTAAAATTCAATAGTCATTTGCTGCATTGGAGGAACATTTACCGTATGCTTAAGTGGAGAATATTCTCCATTTTTATTAATTACCCTAAAAAAGTGACCATGAAGGTGCATTGGATGATGCATCATAGTAAGGTTATTGAAAGTAATACGTGTAACTTCTCCTTGTTTGATCTTGATCTTATCAGATTCTGCTAACGGAACTCCATTTAAACTCCAAACATATCTCTGCATATTTCCAGTAAGATTTAGAAGAATATTATTTACAGGAAGATCCTTATCATAAGTAGTTTTTTCAGGAGATCTTAAATAATCATAATTATATTCTGAAAACATATCCATTCCCGGCATATCCATACCTTTCTTAGTATCCATTTTCATTTTAGAATCGGCCACTTTCATGGCTGAATGGTCCATCTTGGAGTGATCCATCATCATAGAATCCTTTTTCATATCCATCTTTATGACTGAATGATCCATTTTTGCAGAATCTTTCTTCATTTCCATTCCGGAGTGATCCATCTTCATAGCGTCATCATTCATGTCCATTTCCTTAGATGAAGCATCCATGTGCATTCCATATTCCTCTTTCATTTTAAATCGTTCATCTTGATGAGGTCTATACTTCAATGCCGGAGCCCCCATAGTCATATTCATTTTTGCCATTTTCTGCATCATGCCTATCTTATCTGGCCTTTGTGTTTTTTGGGCTTCTAAAACTTTTCCCTTTCCTAAAAAAGCAGAGGCGGTTCCAGAACCATCTTGCGCCATGATTCTAAATTCTAGCTTGCCATCTTCTGGAATAGTTACTATAAAATCATAGGTTTCTGCAACTCCAATAAAGGTTTTATTCTTCTTAACAGGCACCACATCTTTTCCATCTGCCGAAACCAACGTAGGAGTTTCTCCTCCAAACGTCATCCAAAATGAAGTAGATGCTGCACCATCTATAATTCTTAATCTTACTCTATCTCCGGGTTTCAAATCTGGATAATCTACCTCTTGTTTTCCATTAATAAGGAATGCCGGATAATAAATATCAGCTATATCAGCACCTTCCATTCTCTGTTTCCAAAAATTGAGTTGAGCTCCTAAAGCACCACGTGCTATTACTTTATTGAGTGGTGTGGAGGTCCCCTTTTTAATACTGTACCATTCTGTACCCCTTTTTAAAAAACGCAGCACATTTCTAGGTTTTTCATTGGTCCAGTCAGAAAGCATTAACACCAGATCTTTATCATATTCTAATGTTTCTTCCTTAGGCTGAATTACTAAAGAACCAAAAACCCCGCTTTGCTCTTGCAACATCGTATGGGAATGATACCAATACGTACCAGATTGTTTTATTGCAAATTCATATCGCATGGTTTCTCCTGGCTTTATTGGAGGTGTACTTACATAAGGCACACCATCATAAAAATTAGGCAAGATCATCCCATGCCAGTGAATAGAAGTTTCTTCGCTCATGTTATTGGTTACCAAAATAACCGCATATTCCCCTTCAGTAAAGTTTAAGGTTGGTCCGGGAATACTCCCATTTACGGTCATTCCCTTTACTTCTTTTCCAGCCTTATTAACCATTTCTTCTTTTAGTTCAAGCTTGTATTCATGAACCGGAAGATCATCTACATTTCCTTCTACAGACTGTTCTCTTTGTGCAAAACCGGAAAAGCTGGTAATACACAATAAGATCAGTAAAAATTTCTTTTTAAGCATATTTTTATTTTTTGATCGATCCTGTATTATTTTTCATTTTTCGATCTAATTATTAGCAATAGGTACAACCAAATATTATTTGTTCTCGTGCTCCAATCTATAAAGCATCTTTTTCATCTGCGCGATCTCTTTTGCTTGAGCTTCAATAATTCCTTCTGCAAGTTTTTTAACTTCAGGATCTTTTATATCTGCTCTCTTACTGGTAAGAATTGCAATAGAGTGGTGAGGGATCATCGCTTTCATCCATAGCACATCTCCAATTATTGGACTTTGCGCTCTAACTAAGCCTAAAGCTCCTAGAAAAAGCACCAAACTACCCACGTAAATGGCAATATTTTTCTTCCTATTCTTATACATATTCAGCATAAAAGACAGCATTATAACAGCCATGGCAGCTATTCCTAAACAGCTCATATAAAAACGAGTCAAACTGAAATATACATGATCAAATTCATAGGTATTTAGATACATAGTTATGTACATGGCTACAAAGGATAACCCAAGCATCCAGAAAAACTTTCCGTAATTACTACTCTTCATATTGTGTCTATTATTTTCTGATGATTCCATATTTCTTGATTTTTTGGTTGGTTGAAGTTTTAATATTTAGAAGCTAGTAAATAGATCTATAATCTATTACATACTTTTACATCTCAGTTAGAGCAATTTGTAACCTGATTGCAATTAGGAAGAGTTCTCGACTACGCTCGAACTGACGAAAATTATTATTTTTTAATGGTCTTGCTTACAGCCCCACATTTAGGCATTTCTTTTCCATAATAAGGATTGGTTACTTCCTCAACGGCGGCATACCAATAAGCCCCTTGGTTATTAAAAGCCATAGGACAGAACTTTTTATAAATGGTACCTGCGGAAAGCGCATCTTCAAACATAGGTCCCGCTTTTTCTGTAAATTGAGCGAAAAGATTGCGTTGAGCTTCAATATCATCTGTATCAGACATTTTCTCTGCAATCTCTTTCATCGCTGCTCTTTCTGAAGAAAATGATTTAGCCATTTCTCTGGCTACATCTTTTACAGTTCCAGCATCATCATTAGCTAACGCCATTTTTATCTCCAAATAATTTTGCCATATCTTACTTGTCATTCCATCTACAAAGGCCTGATCTGCAACATCTGGCAAACTCTTTTCATTTTGCTTCACCTCTTTTGGTGTATTGATCTCTACCGTTTGATTTTCTTTTCCATCTTTACAGGAAGTAAAAGAAATCACGGCTAAAGCGATCATACCGAATTTTAATAAATTAATTTTCATTTTCGATTGGTTTATAGTTGATCTACTAAATTACAGCACATTACAATGAAAGGTTATAACAATTTGGGATATTATTTATAGAATTTGGTCTAAAGAAATCCTAAAATTTTTATTCAAATCTCTATAAGCACTCATGCTTAATCCAGTTTCATTTTTAAACTGACGAGACAAATAGTTCATATTGCTGTAATCAAGGTGCTGACTTATCTCTGTAAAATTTAATTCTTTGGCTTGAATCAATTCTTTTGCTTTTTCAATTTTCAACTTGATAAAATATTTCTCGATAGTGAGCTTTTCTGTAGAAGAGAACATCTTACTTATTTTTGAGTAATCTGAATTTAGTTTTGATGCCAACAATTCTGATAATTTCCCATCCAGATTAAGTGGTAAATTTTCCAACAATTTTATCAATTCCAATTTCACTTTTTCAACTAAAATATATTCGGGGTTGGTGATGAGCATAAATCCGTTTTCCACAAGCACCTTCTCAATATTAACCTGAGTTGCCACCTCATCTTCTGTCTCCACAGTTACGCTTCCTAAAAGCACTTCTTTCACCTCTATTCCTTCAGCCAATAGTCCATCTCTCACCACCTTGATGCACCTATCGCATACCATATTCTTTATAAAGTAATTTTTTATCATTTTAATTAATGATTAAGATTATAACTGCATTATTCAAGAGTTCCTATAGTTTTGGTCACTTCACCACATCCAAGCATAGCATTGCCGTAATAAGGATTAAGAACTTCGCTAGAAAGACTAATCCAGTCTGCACCTCTATTATTATCGGCCATGGGGCAATGCAATACAAAAAGTTGAGATGACACTTGTAAATTACTTACCAGCATGATAATTTCTGAAGAAAGTTCATCAAATCCACCGCGTATCTCCTTAAGATCTTTTGCTTCTGAAAGTTCTTTAGTTCTGTTGATAAGTTGAGTATTTACCATTTTCCAAACCTTCTCTGCTTCTCCCTTTAATCCAATAGTGTTGATTTCTTCAACCTTTGCTCTTAGCGCAGTAATTTCTTTTTTTGAAAGCTGAAGATCATCTGCAACCAAGGCATCTTTCAGTTTTAGATATTCTGAAAGCAATGCTTCTATTTTCGTTTTTTCATCATTGCTCAAACTTATCGTAGCACCCGACTTTTTTTCTCCAAATGAAGGATTCATCATACTTGGCCTTCCTGAAAGTTGCACCGCCGCATCTACGGTAAATGTTCCATTAGCTACGATTTCTTCACCAGTTTCAAGCCCTTCTTCCACTATATAAGAATCTCCTAAGGCAGGCCCTAAAGTGATTTGTCTCAACGTAAATCCATCTTCTTCTTTTACATAAACAACAGATCGTTCTCCCGTCCATAGCACCGCAGTTTTTGGAACTACGATCTCTTCGGAATCTTTAACACCAACAGAATTCTTTACAGTTCCTGAAACAAACATTTCAGGCTTTAGTTTCCCATCTTTATTACTTACCTCAACTCTTGCGGTAGCCACTCGGGTTTGAGAATTTATAAGCGGATCTATAAAGGTGATCTTCCCTTTAAAAGTCTCTCCCGGAATAGAATTCACCGTATACTCAATTTCACTGCCTTCTTTTACCCAATTCAATTCACTTTCATAAAGATCGAAAAGCACCCATACTTTAGACAGATCTGAAATCTCATAAATAGGCATTCCGCGTTCTACATAATCTCCAAGTTCTACCTTTTTCTCAGTTACAATTCCGTTTACATCTGCACTTATAGGAAACCGTTGAATTGCCTTTCCTGTAGAAAGAACTCTCTCAATTTGAGAATTTCCTATTTTCCAGTTTCTCAACTTTTCTTTAGCAGCTTCAAACAATTCCGGCTGACTTTCTTTGATACTTGCTGCCTGCAATAATTCTTCTTGTGCTGTTACTAATTGAGGCGAATAGATAGTAGCTAACGTTTGACCTCTACTCACTTTTTCTCCTGTAAAATTGAGCGCTAGACTTTCAATTCTTCCTGGAATATGGGTAGATTGAGAATATGCATTTCTCTCATCCACCTGAACTTTTCCGTTCAATCTAATTTCTTTTTCAGCATTATCTTTTCCAACTATCATTGTGGTAACATTGGCAAGTTTCATTGCATTTTCACTCATTTGATAGGCTTCAGATCCTTCATTTCCGGCATCAGAATTCAGCGGAATTAGGTCCATTCCACAAATTGGGCAAGCTCCAGGCTCACTCCTTCTAATTTGAGGATGCATAGAGCAAGTCCAAACAACTTCTTCAGAATTTTCGTGATCATGTTGCGAAAGTTCATTTTCATTTACCACGGAATCTGGTTTGATCAACCAACCTATAAATGCTCCCACCAATAAAGTAGCAACTACAATTCCTATTATCTTTTTAGTTTCCATTTTTCTTATTATTTAGTGGAAGAAATATTTACATCTGACTGATTTGCCAGTAAATAATCTAATTTTGCTCTGGCTATAAAACCATCTTTTAAAGCTTCTACTTGCTGAGTTTCTAGGCTCAATATATCTTGGTTCATCTGCAACACTTCTTCAAAATCTGTAATTGCATTGCTAAATCCAGAAATCAGTAATTTATTAGCCTGATCTGAACTTTTTAACTGACGATCATAAAGAGAAATGAGTTTTTTCGCTTTTTTCACTTCATATAAAGTCATCTCGTACATAGTTTGCAACTCATTTTTTTGAGCTTCTTTTTGATGCACGACACTTTCACTCATAAGTGCTGCTTCCTTCTTGGCTGCCTTATATTTCTTCTGAAAAATTGGAAGACTTATAGAAAGCATTGGCATTATAGCATCTTGCCCGTTCATCTCAGGATTAGCATCAGTTCTTTTAGAAATAATCGAGTAATCTACTCCTAAACCGATCATTGGTAGCGCATTTTTTCCCGCAACCACTTCTTGCATCTTATAAGCTTCTTCTTGTTTATCTAAACCTACAAGCATTGGATTAGCCTCAAAAAGCTCTTCTTTTACTCCTAAAAGTTCCGGAATCTCAAATCTTAAAGTGTCTTCAGTTTCAATAGGAGTTTCAGAATTTTGCGATAACAACAAATTCAATTTGGTTTGCATAGGTTCAATAAGTTCCTGTAGTAATTCGATCTCCGTTATAGCTCCTTCTCTTTTAATATCAACTTTTACGATATTAGACATAGGAGCATTTCCACTTTTAAATCGACTTAAAGACAAATCTCTATAAGAATCTAAGATTTCTAAATTCTCTTGTTTTAGCTGAATGGTCTTTTGAATGGCATAGATCTCTGCATACACCGATTTTACTTCAAAAAACACCTGATTTCTTACATCTAAGTATTGCTGAAATTTTGCTTCAGCCATTAAATTCGCTGCATCTCTTTTAGCATCTAAAGTTCCAAACCAAGGAAACATTTGCATCAAAGAAAACTTAGCTTCCTGAGCACCAACTCGGGTTTCTATCATCTTTCCAAAAGCGCTCATAGTTAACGTTGGATCTGGTAGACTTGACACTTGTGGGGCTTGTTGCATTGCCGCTTCAAATTGGGCGTAGGATGCTTTTACCTTCGGATTATTTTCTGCAGCTATTTGCAGGTATTGCTCTAAGGTTTGAGCCTTCAAATCATTCTCAACCAATCCTAAAAACAAGAATAGTAGAAAAATCACTCTATATTTAATTTTACTTTCCATCTTCTTAAAGTTCATTATTAGTTGATAGATTTTGTTGTTCTTCCTTTTTAACTACAGATTCTCTCCAGTAAGCTTGTAATACCGGCACTACAAAAATGGTCATGATCTGAATGATCATTCCTCCAACAATTGGAATTGCCATTGGCACCATAATATCTGCTCCTTTACCTGTTGAAGTTAACACAGGAAACAAGGCGATGATTGTCACCGCTGTAGTCATCATTGCTGGGCGAACCCTTTTTAATCCGGCTTCCATTACAGCTTCTCTTACTTCTTTTACTGTTTTCGGATTTTTACGCTCGAAGACCTGATGTATATAAGTTCCCATCAATACTCCATCATCTGTTGCAATTCCGAAAAGCGCAATAAATCCAACCCATACCGCAACACTTAAGTTGATGGTATGCATTTGGAAAAGATCTCGCATATTCATTCCGGAAATGGCAAAGTCCATAAACCATGTTTGTCCATAAAGCCAGATCATGATAAATCCACCGGCAAAGGCCACAAATACTCCGGAAAAATGTATGGTAGAAGCGATTACGGTTTTAAACTGAAAGTATAACAGCAAGAAAATTATAACCAAACTTATAGGGATGACTATCGCTAACCTCTTAACCGCACGCACCTGATTTTCATAATTTCCTGAGAATTTATAACTAACTCCTGCAGGAACTACAAGCTCTCCAGAATCTATTTTCTGTTGAATAAGCTCTTGAGCATCATTTACCACATTCACTTCAGCAAAATCATCTTTTTTATCAAACAGTACATAACCAACCAAAAAGGTGTCTTCACTCTTGATCATTTGTGGACCTCTGGTATAATTAAGATCTGCCAGTTCCCCTAACGGAATTTGAGCTCCTGTTCTCGTTGGCACCAATATTTTCTTGATACTTTCAGGATCATCTCTAAGTTCTCTTGGATATCTAACTCTTACAGGAAAACGCTCTCTTCCTTCTACGGTACTGGTAATTTCCATACCGCCAACAGCCGTTTCCAAAGTTTGCTGAACATCTTCTATACTCAAACCATATCGGGCAATGGCAATTCTATCTATTTTGATCTCGAGATAAGGTTTCCCTACAATTCTATCGGCAAAAACAGCTTCTTTCTTAACCGAAGGCACTTCTTTTAAAAGCGCTTCCAACTTAAATCCGAATTCTTGTATGGTTTGAAGATCTGGCCCATAAACTTTAATTCCCATAGGCGCTCGCATTCCCGTTTGCAACATTACCAACCTTGTTTCTATAGGCTGTAATTTTGGTGCTGAGGTAACTCCCGGAAGATTGGTGCGTTTTACAATTTCATCCCAAATATCATCTGGAGATTGGATCTGAACTCTCCAGTTCCTAAAATATTCCCCATCCTCATCTTCTATTAAATCTTGCTTGCTAATTCTTGCTGAGATAGCTGCTTCATTAGATAATGAATCTTTAGACTTGGTGATAAATCTGTCTTCATCATCAACTTTAAACTTCATCATCTCTCCATCTTCAGAAAGCATATATTCCGGTTTGTAGTTGATAATGTTCTCGAACATAGAAATTGGAGCAGGATCTAAGGCACTTTCTATTCGCCCCATTTTCCCCACTGCCATTTCAATTTCAGGAATATCTGCTACCGCAATATCTAATCTTTGTAAGGTGTTTTTTGATGCTTCTATACCTGCATGTGGCATGGCTGTTGGCATTAATAAAAAACCACCTTCATTTAGAGATGGCATAAATTCTTTCCCAACTCCGGGAAAAGTATTACTCATTCCATTCCAAACAGAAGTGGTTCTTACATTCCATCCAATTTTAGTAAATCCGTCGGCTGCAAATCCAAATATTTTCGGAAAGCCTAACCATATCAGTATTCCGAAGAAAATTGTAATTATTGGAACTAATAGAAACTTGCCTTTATTCAGCAAACACCAATTCAAAATAGATTGATAGAATTTTACAATTCCCATTAACACTGTTAGCGTAAAGGCGAGTAAAACAATTACAAAAAGATAATTCTCTACGGTAGAATTATGAAAACCTAACGGCATCCATTCTTGAGTTAAAAAGAAAAGGGTAACTGCAAGAATTATGACGATTGTGATTAGGTTGGAATACCTACCCAAAAATTGAGGATTTTTATATTCTACAAGTTTTATAATTCCAATTACTACCAAAGCCAAAGGCAACCAGAAACTGAAGTATATTGCTAAGAAAAGACCGATGACTATCAATGCAATATTCCATATTTTAGCAACCTTATCTCTGTGAATTCTTAAATTGAAAACAAAATAAGAGAGCATTGGCAAAACGAAAATTCCGATAAGAAATGCTGCTCCTAAGGCAAATGTTTTAGTGAAAGCCAGAGGTCTAAAAAGTTTCCCTTCGGCATGCTCCATAAAGAAAACAGGAATAAAACTCACAATAGTTGTAGCCAAGGCAGTTGTAACAGCAGGAGCAACTTCAATAGTTGCTTTTTTGATGAGCTCTAGTAATCTTTCACCTTTAGCATCTTTATTTTCCGGCATCTCCAAATACCTGATGGTATTCTCCACAAATACGATCCCGACGTCTACCATGACTCCAATAGCAATAGCAATTCCTGAAAGTGCTACTACGTTGGCATCTACGCCAAAATATCTCATGGCGATAAATGTAATAAGTACCGCAACCGGCAATAAACTCGAAATTAAAATAGAGGCGCGAAGATTTAATACTAAAACAATGATCACTATAATACTAATCAATATTTCATGTGAAAGCGCCTTTTCTAAAGTTCCGACAGTCTCATTTATAAGTTCTGTTCTATCGTAAAAAGGAACAATTGTAAGTTTACTTATAGTTCCATCTGCCAAGGTTTTTTGAGGCAAACCTGCGGAGATTTCTTTAATTTTTTCTTTGGTGTTCTTAATGACCTGAAGCGGGTTTGAACCATAACGTGCTACCACAACTCCACCAACAACTTCTGCTCCACCTTTATCCAATACTCCACGTCTTTGTGCAGGACCAAGATGAACTACTCCTAGATCTTTTATAAGAATCGGCTTATTATCTACCTGAGATACTACTGTATTCTCTATATCTTCTACAGATTTTATATAACCTAAACCACGAACTAAATATTCAACTTTATTGATCTCGAGAGTTTTGGCACCAATATCTCTATTAGAATTCTTTACTGCCATCATCACTTGATCTAATCCAATATTATAAGCTTTTAAGGCATCTGGATTTACATCTATTTGATATTCCTGAACATAACCTCCAACCGAAGCCACTTCTGAAACACCCTGTGCAGAACTAAGTCCTAATTTCACATAGTAATCCTGTACTTTACGTAATTCATGCAGATCCCAACCTCCAGTAACATTGCCTTCCGGATCTCTACCTTCCAAAGTATACCAATATACCTGCCCTAAGGCCGTAGCATCTGGACCCAAGGTTGGAGAAACAGAGGGGGCAATAAACCTTGTTGTAGCGAATTCAATTTTTCGAGCACTCGAGAACGAGACCAGTAGAATTCTACATCTTCATTAAAAATGATATAGATGCTGGAAAATCCAAACATCGAGGTACTTCTAATAGATTTTACTCCCGAAATCCCTAATAAAGTGGTGGTAAGCGGATAGGTGATCTGATCTTCTATATCTTGAGGAGAACGCCCAGGCCATTCTGTAAATACAATTTGTTGATTTTCACCAATGTCTGGAATAGCATCCACGGGCACAGGATCTTTAGGAAGAAAACCGGTATCCCAATCAAAAGGAGTTGTTACTAGCCCCCAACCAATTACAAAGATTAGTAACAATACCGTTACCAACCTGTTATAGAGAAAATACTTAATAAGTTTATTGAACATAAATTCAGAATAAATAATTTTCAGAAAAATGTATTTGGCTTAAACTGAAATATTTAAGCACTCAAATACTTTAAGAGCTGCTACTAATAAAGAAGCATCTCATAACTAGAAAATTATTTAATCAAATAAGAAAGACCTGATCCAGGATCTGAATATCAGAAACCAGCAAGGGCGGAGAGTAATCTTTAAAAGGAGTTACCTCATTAGGTAATCCTTCAAATAAGCTAAGGTAAGAATAGGTAAATGTAAAAAGGAAAACTTGCTGACCCAGTTCTAAAGAATCAAAAGAAACCTTTAGATCATTTTGACCTGCTACTTCTATTTTTTGATTGTGACAGCAATCTGCAGCCATGAGTTTTTCTTCAGGTGAAGAAGAATTTTTCATGTCCATTCCGCAGGAAACCGCTTTTGAAAAAACAGCTGAATCTACTAGAAAATCGCCACAAAAATGCTTGTCTACCGTAAAAGAAAAGGTAGAAAACAGCACTAGAAAGGCCATTACCGTAGAAACTATATTGCTAACTGCTTTTTTCATTAACAACAAAAATACACATAATTTTCGATTTTTAAGGCCATAAGCACATCTAGAGACTAATCAGAATTTTCTATGAGTCTTTAAAAGTGGACATTTTTCTTTTCTTTCTCCTACTTTTAAGTCGTTGATAATAAAAGGCGGGCAACAAAATAATTATAAATATTGGGTGAATTAAAAATCTTCGCACATAAAAAAGTCCCATATAATTTCCGTTATGGAAATTTAAAAGCTCATATAGAAAAGCTCCAATTCCAATTACAAAAAGCGTTAGATATAAGAATATCGAAAACTTGACAATGCTTTTTTCGAAAAATGCGATATAAAGTATGCCTAAAGAAATGATTGTATTTACCCAAAATCTCATACTTAAGTTGATGAGTAATCTTGGAAGTTCAAAATGTAGTTCGCCGTTATGAAGATATGCTAACTCATAGAAATCTATTAACGGATCATAAAAAAGCGATTTTTCATAGAACCTAATAAGCACCAGCAATGTGGTTAATAAACTTATTCCTATGATCCTGTAGCTCATCTTCATAAGTTCTGATATTTAGAAAACAGTCTTGCCCAAAGAACCCAAAGTATAAATACAGTTCCATATATAATTAGCGGAAATACTACGCTATGTAAAAAATCTGCATGCTGCGGATATTTATATAAACCTACCGCCAATACCGCAATTCTGGTGATATTCATGGCAAAAATGCTTACACATCCAAAGATGATATAAAGCAAGGTTATTTTCCATTTTCCGAAGAAGGCTAAAATAAAGGAAGTAAACAAGATCATGACACTAACGGCATTACAACCTTCTACGATTCTGGCCAGATAAACCTCATTTATAATAAGCTTCATAGAAAGCTCTTTTTGATGCGGAGTTATCATGGCATCATATCCAAAAATGTTAATAAGCCGCTCACTTAGTCTCGCTACATAATGCGTAACAGGATCTGGATAGTAATAATCTGATTTAAAGTAAACCAGATACAAATGATACAGTATAGATAGCAATATGTAACTACCTAGGTAGATTACAATAAACCTTAAAACCGATTTGTATCTTTTGAATAACTGGAGCAAATTCAGGAACTGATTTTAACAAATTTATACATTTTGAAAAGCCTCTCTGAGAAATTTTTAAATACTTTTGCACAAAAATATTAGCTATGTCATTACAAGAATTAAGACCAAAAGTAGAAAGCATCTTAGATAACGATGTAAACAGCGTAGAAGACCGTTTAACTCAAATATGCGAGTTATTAAAAGAGAACGTTTCTTACTATACTTGGGTAGGCTTTTATTTTAAAAATGGTGATAAAGAGGAATTAAAGCTAAGTTCTTATGCGGGAGAACCTACAGATCATACTATCATCCCATTTGGAAAAGGAATTTGCGGACAGGTTGCTGTTTCAAACCAAAACTTTGTGGTGCCAGATGTAAAAGCTCAGGATAATTATATAGCTTGTAGTATTCATGTAAAAGCTGAAATAGTAGTACCACTTTTTCTGAATGGAGAAAACATTGGACAAATAGATATAGACTCTGATACTCCAGACCCATTTACAGCTGAAGATGAAGCTTTCTTAGAGTTTGTAAATGAAAAAGTTGCCGATATACTCTAGCAACTTTTTCATCTAATTAATTAATAAAACTATTATTCGGAAACTACCTCTTCTTTTTCTTTGGTAAGCTCGAATTCGCCACCTCTTTGAGATAACATTAATTTGTTTTCTGAAGATCTAAATTCTATTTTCAATTTTGCTAGATCATATTTAAACTTGTGCTTTTCTACAGGATCTAACATGAATGAAGGCTGATTTGTACCTTGAGCCATAAGCACTCCGTCTTCTATAAAAATCTTTAATTTAATTGGTAACATTGGGGTTGAATAAGTTCCTTCATAAGATTTAAGATCGCTTAAAGCAGGTTCATACTCTTCCTCGAATACCGGAAGTTCATACTCTTCTCCAAAATAGATCTTTAGAGGACCTTTCACCAATTCAGAGGAATTCATATCCAAACCATTCAGAACAAAAGAATAGGCTACTTTTTCTTTTGGAAAGTAATAACTTATTGATGCAAAACCATCAATTCCACCACTATGACCGTATACTAAATAATCTTCAAATGGAATTTTTATAATTCCATAGCCGTATTTATCTTTTACATCGATCATTTTCTCAAATGTCGCTTCTTTCAATAATTTCCCGTTAAATAAAGCTGAATAGAAGACATTAAGATCTGTAGGAGTAGAAACCAACGCGCCTGCACCAAGGGAAACACTCATATCGGTTTCCGTTTCAGGCATCCATGTTTTCCTCTTTTTATAAGAATTTGCTTCACTATTATTGACATCAATTTTCCCTCCGTAATAAGTATTTTTAAGATCTAGAGGTTTTACAATTCGCTCTTGTAGTACTTCTGCAAAGCTTTTATTAGTTAGCTCTTCAATAATAAATGTGAGAAGTGCGTAATTGGTGTTAGAATATTCAAATCTGCTTCCCGGAGTAAAACTGGTACCATTCTTTTTAAAGATGCCTAACATCTCTTCTTTAGATTTTGGCTCTTGCATATATTCTAAATATGCTTGCTGACTGGTGTAATTGAACAACCCACTATGATGATCCAATAAAAATTCCATGGTAATATCTGCTGAATTTGGAATTTCAGGATAGAATTGATCGAGTTTTGTATCTAAACTCACTTTACCTTCCTCTACCAACTGCAGAAATAGAACTGCTGTAAAAGTTTTACTTATAGAGCCTATTCTATATTTGGTTTTAACTGAAGCAGCAATATTTTTCGAAATATCCGCAAATCCTATAGAATTTTGGTATACTTCTTTCCCATCTTGAAAGATGGAAAAACTGCCCATTGCCTTATCGTTTTCATCAATCAATGAAAAAAGACTATCCAGTTTAGCTTTATTGAAATCTTGAGCTTTTGCACAAATTCCAATCAACAAAAAGCTAATAACAACTATTATCTTCTTCATATTTATAATTATTTAAGGTTTACATTCCGGTTCTAATGGCTTCTACCGGGTCTAGTTTAGAAGCAGAAATTGCAGGAATAATTCCGGAAATCAATCCGATAACCGCAGACACCATGGTTCCTAAAAACATATTCCAAGCAGATAGCACGAATTCAAACTCACCAGTAAATTGCGAGGCAACTATAGAAATAATCCAGACCATAAAGAGTCCAACCAGACCGCCAATTACAGATAGAATAACAGCTTCGAATAAGAATTGTGATAAAATGAACCTGTTCTTCGCACCTAAAGATTTCTGTATTCCAATTAAATTGGTTCGTTCTTTTACACTTACAAACATGATATTAGCAATTCCAAATCCTCCTACAAGCAGCGAGAAACCACTAATAATAAGGCCTATAAAATTCATCTGACCGGTAATATTATCTATAAGATCTGTAAATCCTTTTAACTGATTTACAAAAAAGTTATTTACTTCATCAGGCTTCAAACCCCTATAAGCTCTAATTTTTTGGGTAAGTATCGCAATAAATTCGGCACTATCTACATCCGCATCTGGCTTGATTATAATTTGTGGAAAAGTCGATTTATTATTATCACCATAAATTCTTCTGGTAACATTTACAGGCAGAAAGACCTGCCCGTCTTTAGAATTTCCAAAAAGACTTGAACCCTCTTTTTTAAGCACTCCAATCACAGAGAATTTTCTTCCATAAATTCTTACCTGTTTTCCTAATGGATCAAATTCTCCAAAAAGATTTGTAGCAATCTCATCACCCAAAACAATTACCGGGGAACCACTTACAGATTCGGCTTCATTAAAAAATCTTCCTTCTGCCAATTGCAACGCCTCAATTTGATAATACTCACTGGTTATGGCTCCAATATCTACCGAGGTTACGGTATTATCCTCATATTTAATAGATTCTCTAGGCACATTCATAGCAAAACTCGCGGCTTCCATATCTGGCATGTATCGCTTTAAATATTGATACTCGTCATAAGACACATCCGGAAATTGCTCCGTTTTCCATCTAGGAATCTCGCTAGGACCAAAAGAAAATCTCATTAAAATTATGGTACTATTGTCTAAAGAACTTAAACTTCCTTTGATATTTCTCTCCAAAGAATCTACTGCAGCTAACACCGCAATAATGGAAAAAATTCCAATAGTAACACCCAACAGCGAAAGAAAAGTTCGCAACTTATTGTTTCGTAATGCGTTAATTGCAAAATAAAAACTTTCCTTTAAGACCCTTAAATAAATCAGCATAGTAAAATCAGGTGTTTTGCTTCGATTAAAGATAAGACGCCAGCATAACTTTTTCGTTACATTTTTTTTGAGAAATAAAAGTATAGATCTTCAAATTTTGTAGTGATTTAATTACTTTTGCATCCTTAACAAACACAACACAATGAGCGATTTAAAATTGGCGAAATCAGCCCTAATTTCTGTATTCAGTAAAGACGGCCTGGCTCCCATTGCAAAAAAACTAGATGAGTTAGGCGTTACTATCTATTCTACAGGTGGTACCGAAAAATTTATTAAAGATCTCGGGATTAATGTTATTCCTGTTGAAGATCTAACTTCTTACCCTTCTATTTTAGGAGGAAGAGTAAAAACTTTGCACCCAAAGGTTTTCGGCGGAATTTTAAATAGGCAAGATCATGAGGGAGATGTTGCAGAGATGGAACAATATGAAATTCCTCAAATAGATATCGTAATTGTAGATCTTTATCCTTTTGAGAAAACTGTTGCTTCTGGAGCTTCTGAAGCAGATATTATCGAGAAGATAGATATCGGCGGAATTTCATTAATTCGTGCTGCAGCAAAGAATTTTAAAGATGTTACCTGTGTATCTTCAGTTGAAGATTACAGCGAATTCTTAGATTTATTGAACGAAAAGAATGGAGAAACAAGCTTAGCAGACCGTAAGAATTTTGCTGGTAAAGCATTTAAAGTTTCTTCACATTACGATACTGCAATTTTCAACTTCTTCAATTCAGAAGAAAAAGTTTTTAAACAAAGCTTTTTACAAGGAAAAGAACTTAGGTATGGTGAAAACCCACATCAAAAAGGAACATTCTTTGGAGATTTTGATGAAGTGTTTGAACAGTTACACGGAAAAGAATTATCTTATAACAACTTGCTGGATGTAGATGCTGCCGTGAATTTGATGAATGAGTTTAAGAATGATGCTCCAACTTTTGCTATCTTAAAGCATAATAATGCCTGCGGACTTGCACAAAGAGAAACCTTGCATCAAGCTTATACAGATGCATTGGCGGGAGATCCGGTTTCGGCTTTTGGAGGTGTGCTAATTAGCAACAAAGAGATCGATAAGGCAACTGCCGAAGAAATTCACCAATTATTTTGTGAAGTGGTGATAGCTCCTTCTTTTTCTGCCGAAGCTGAAGAGATCTTAAAAGGCAAAAAAAATAGAATTCTGTTGATATTAAAAGATGTAGCTTTACCAGAGAACATGGTAAGAACTTGTTTGAATGGTGTTTTGGTTCAAGACAGAGATAATAAAACCGATGCTATTGAAGATTTAACAACTGCCACCAACAATAAACCAAGTTCTGATGAGTTAAATGATTTGATATTTGCTTCTAAAATCTGCAAGCACACCAAATCTAACACTATCGTATTAGCAAAAAATAAACAACTTTTGGCCAGCGGAACCGGACAAACCTCCAGAGTAGACGCGTTACGCCAGAGTATAGATAAAGCAAATTCCTTTAATTTTGATCTAAAAGGAGCCGTGATGGCAAGTGATGCATTTTTCCCATTTCCAGACTGTGTAGAAATTGCCGGAAATGAGGGAATTTCTGCTGTTATTCAGCCGGGAGGATCTATAAAAGATCAATTGAGTGTAGATTATTGCAATCAAAATAACATCTCGATGGTAATGACTGGAACACGCCATTTTAAACATTAATTTCATTACATTTACCTAACCTCAACTTACATAAAATACTATGGGATTTTTTGATTTTCTCATTGAAGAAATAGCAATAGATTTAGGAACAGCGAACACCTTGGTCATACACAACGATAAAGTTGTAGTAGACAGTCCGTCTATTGTAGCCCGTGACAGAACTACGGGAAAAATTATTGCTGTGGGAAAAGAAGCTGCGATGATGCAGGGGAAAACCCATGAAAATATTAAAACCATTCGCCCTCTAAAAGATGGAGTAATTGCAGATTTTGATGCCAGTGAAAAAATGATCAGTATGTTCATTAAAGAAATTCCGGCATTAAAAAAGAAAATGTTCACTCCGGCGTTAAGAATGGTGATTTGTATTCCGTCTGGTATTACAGAAGTTGAAATGCGTGCTGTAAAAGAAAGTGCAGAGCGTGTTAACGGTAAAGAAGTGTACTTAATTCACGAACCAATGGCAGCCGCTATTGGTATTGGTGTAGACATCATGCAGCCTAAAGGAAATATGATTGTAGATATAGGAGGTGGAACCACCGAAATCGCAGTGATTGCCCTTGGAGGTATTGTATGTGATAAATCTATTAAGATTGCAGGAGATGTTTTCACAAATGATATTGTGTATTACATGCGTACTCAACATAACTTATATGTTGGAGAAAGAACTGCTGAAAAAATAAAGATCCAAATTGGTGCGGCTACCGAAGATCTTGAAGTTCCGCCAGAAGAAATGAGCGTTCAAGGACGTGACCTTTTAACCGGAAAACCTAAACAAGTTCAAATTTCTTATAGAGAGATCGCTAAAGCATTAGACAAATCTATTTTAAGAATTGAAGATGCCGTAATGGAAACGCTTTCACAAACCCCTCCAGAATTAGCAGCAGATATTTATAATACTGGTATCTATCTTGCAGGTGGTGGATCTATGTTAAGAGGTTTAGATAAAAGATTATCGCTAAAAACAGATCTTCCTGTCTACATCGCAGAAGACCCACTAAGAGCCGTAGTAAGAGGAACCGGAATATGCCTTAAAAGCCTTGCCAGATATAAGGGAATTTTGATAAAGTAGTAACCACTTATGCAGCAGATATTTAATTTTCTTATCCGCAATAAGAATAATATTTTATTCCTGTTGCTGCTGGTACTTTCTTTGTTTTTAACAATCCAGTCTCACTCCTATCACAAAAGCAAGTTTATAAGCTCTGCTAATTTTGTAACAGGGGGTATTTATGGCTGGGCAAATGGCGTGCAATCTTACTTTCATCTAGAAGAATATAATAAACGTTTGATGGAAGAAAATAAGCAACTTCATAATTTACTTGCTGCTACTAAAGATTCTATTACATTAGAAACTATCACAGATTCTTCCTCTTTTAACAGCGTCTATAAATTTAGAGTTGCCAAGGTGATCAACAATAATTATTCAAAAATTGATAATTATATCACTATTGAAGGTGGAAAGAATTCAGGATTAAAAACTGAAGATGGAGTAATTACAAGCCAGGGAATTATTGGGATTGTAGACAAAGTGACTAATAATTATGCAAGGGTAATATCTATTCTTAATAGCGAGACCAAAATAAATGCGCAGTTAAAGAAATCTGATCATTTTGGATCTTTAGTGTGGGACGGAAAAGATCCTAACATGATCCAACTTATTGATGTTCCAAGATTAGCGCCGGTAAAGCAAGGAGACACCATTGTAACTGGTGGTAAATCTCTAATCTTTCCACAGGGAATTCCTATTGGAACTATCGTAGATTTTAAATTAGATGGTAATGAAAGTTATTATACCATCAACATCCAATTATTTAATGACATGACCAATATTGGTTATGTGTATGTGATTGAGAATAAAATAAAGGCAGAAATTAAAGAATTGGAATCTGTAGATGACTAATACAATAATCACAAATACGCTAAGATTTATCTTTTTGATATTATTACAGGTATTGCTCCTTAATAATATCAACTTTCTTGGGTATGTGAATCCGTACCTCTACGTAATCTTTTTGGTACTCTATCCCTTCAACACTCCTCAATCTTTATTCATTATTGTCTCTTTCTTACTAGGTTTAACGATAGATACTTTTGAAGACAGTGGCGGAATTAATGCAGCCGCTTGCTTAGTAATAGCCTATATAAGACCAACAATTTTAAGATTTTCTTTCGGTGTGAGTTATGATTATCAAACTGTAAAATTATCTAGCACTCCGTATGGAGCTAGATTAGGTTATGTTATGATCTTGGTATTTCTTCATCACCTTATATTATTTACTTTGGAAATGTTTGATTTTTCACATAGCTTCTTAATTTTGAAAAAGACTTTATTCTCTGGAATATTTTCTATCCTGCTTATTCTTATTGGCTTAAGCTTGTTCAAACCTAAAAGAAGATGAGAAGAATTTTGCTATACATATTGATAATTACCACAGGAATTATCTTTCTGTCGCGCTTGTTTTACCTACAGGTGGTAGATACATCTTTTGCCAGACTTTCTGAAAATAATGCTATCAAGATAGTTTATGATTATCCCCAGAGAGGTTACATTTTCGATAGAAATGGAGAACTCTTAGTTTCTAATCAGCCGTCTTATGATGTGATGGCCATACCTAGAAATGTCAAGGCTTTTGATACTGCTGAATTCTGTAAAATTCTGAATATTTCGCCAGAAGATCTTATCAAGAAATTAGATAAGGCAAAGATCTATTCGCCAAGATTACCCTCTATAATTATACCTCAGCTTACAAAATCTGAATATGCCTATTTCCAAGAGAAAATGCGAAAATATGAAGGTTTTTATATTCAAAAACGTTCTCTAAGAGATTATCAAACCAAAAACGGATCGAACGTATTGGGTTATATTACAGAGGTAAATAAAAAGATTATCGATGAAAATCCATATTATATTTCAGGAGATTTAATTGGGAAGCAGGGAGTTGAAGGATATTATGAAGAATTACTTCGTGGAGTAAAAGGGGTAAAATATATTCAGAAAGACCGCTTTAATAGAGATATTGGCGCTTATAAAGATGGAATATTTGATACAGTTCCTAAGAAAGGAAAAGATCTAAATATCACCATAGATGCTATTTTACAATCCTACGGGGAGAAATTGATGGAAAATAAACGCGGTGGTATTGTAGCTTTAGAACCTGCAACCGGGGAGATATTAGCAATGGTGACTGCGCCTTCTTATGATCCAGCTTTATTGGTAGGTCGTCAACGATCTGCAAATTTCACTAAGCTATATTACGATACTATTGCGAAACCATTATATGATAGAGGATTACTGGCAGAATATCCCCCAGGATCTCCTTTTAAGACTATTAACGCATTAATTGCGCTTCAAGAAAACGTAGTTACTACTGAAGATCAATTTTATTGTAACCGAGGATATGCTTATGGAAGAGGTAGAAAATTAGGATGTCACTCACATCCCAGTCCACTTTCTATGATTCCCGGAATTGCGCAATCTTGTAATGCATATTTTGCGAATGTTTATAGAAGAATCATCGAAAAATATCCTACCCCACAGGAAGGAATGGACGTGTGGTCTGATCATTTAAAAAGTTTTGGTTTAGGTGGTTATTTAGGATCAGATCTTTCAACCGGTAGACCAGGGAAAATTCCTGATGCCGATTATTATAACAAGATCTACGATTATCCTACCTACAAATGGTTCTCTACAGCTACCCTATCTAATGCTATTGGGCAAGGAGAGATCTTAATGACTCCTATTCAATTAGCGAATATGACTGCCGCCATTTCTAATAAAGGTTGGTTTTATACTCCGCATATTTTAAAGAAAATAGACGGACAACCTATCACAGATGAAGCTTTTACTAAAAAACATTACACTACCATAGATGCCAAAAATTTCACTCCCGTAATAGAAGGGATGCATCAGGTTTATATGAATGGTACAGCAGCTGCTTTGAGAATTCCAGGAATTGAAATTGCCGGAAAAACTGGTACCGCAGAAAACTTCGCGAAAATAAATGGTAAAAAAACCCAACTTACAGACCATTCTATCTTTATTGCATTTGCCCCTGTAGACAATCCTAAAATTGCAATTGCCGTATTTGTTGAAAACGGATATTGGGGAGGTCGATATGCCGGAAGAATCGCTAGTTTAATGGTAGAAAAATATCTAAAAGGCACCATAACCAGAACCGATATGGAAGATTGGATTTTGAGTCACAGTCTGGAAGATGAATATGCCAAGCAGTATAGCGGCCAACCTTTTTCAATCAACAATTAATGGCTAAAACCTCTATAAGTTTTGACTGGGTTACAATTTTAATATACCTCCTCCTGGTTAGCTTTGGGTGGATGAATATATATTCTGCTTCTCTAGGCAGTACTCCTACTTCAATTTTTGATTTCAGTCAGACTTACGGGAAGCAAGCAGTTTGGATAATTTTAAGTTTAGTACTCATTGTGATATTGCTTTCTATAGAGGCAAAGTTCTATATGCGATTTTCCAGTGTTATATATATTATATCGCTCCTTTCCATTGCTGGGCTGTTTCTATTTGGTAAAACAATTAATGGTGCCACCTCTTGGTATGTATTTGGAGGAATAAGTATTCAACCTGCTGAATTTGCGAAAGTTGCAACAGCATTGGCTCTCGCTAAGTACTTAGGGGATATTCAAACAAATGTAAAGCTATTTACAAATCAGGTTAAAGCATTTATGATTATCGCTATTCCGGCTTTGATCATTCTACCGCAACCGGATGCTGGAAGTGCTATGGTATACGCTGCATTTCTCTTTCCTTTATATAGAGAAGGCTTATCTGGAATATATCTAATTTTAGGGTTTTCTGCAATAGCAATTTTTGTATTCACACTAGTATTTGGACCTATCTATGTAACCTTGGCTGTTCTTGCTATCTCTATATTGAGCCTTTTTCTTAAGAAACGCAATCGTCCAAAAGTTTTACTTCTTTTAGTGATCCTTATAGCCTCTATGGCGTACTCTTTTTCTGTAGACTATATATTTCAGAATGTATTTGAACAAAGGCACAGAGACCGCTTTAATATTGTTTTAGGAAGCGAAGTAGATACACGCGGTATTGGTTATAACACCAACCAGAGTGAAATTGCTATTGGTAGTGGAGGCTGGCTAGGAAAAGGATGGACAGAAGGAACACAAACCAAAGGGCAGTTTGTACCGGAGCAACATACAGATTATATTTTTAGTACCGTAGGTGAGGAATGGGGCTTTTTAGGATCTGCCATCGTTATAGCCTTATTCATGTTCTTATTACTCAGGCTAATTATGCTTGCTGAACGTCAAAAATCGGTATTTAACCGGGTTTATGGCTATTGCGTTACAGGTATTATCTTCTTTCACTTCTTGGTGAACATTAGTATGGTTATTGGTATTTTCCCTACAGTTGGAATTCCCTTGCCTTTCTTTAGCTATGGAGGTTCCGGATTGTGGAGTTTTACTATCCTTCTATTTATCTTCCTAAAACTGGATTCAGAAAGAATGTCTTTCTGGTAGAAATTGGCTTATAAACACCTACTTCTTGCTTAAGAACATCTTTCTACAAGCAAGATAATAGCTGCTACTAAAAGGATCACGACAGGGTAGATATATTTTCTTTTCATGTTGTTTTATTTCAACTTCAAAGTTATTGATTTATAAAAAATAAAAACGCTTCAAAAGCTATTATACTTTTGAAGCGTTTATTTGTTAAGGCCTATCTAGTCTTTATTAATTCTTGATAGCTACTTTATTCTTTTTAATATTATTTACTTTAATATCATCTAATACATTCACGGCTTCTTCAACATAAGCATCTCCACTTAAGCTTTTGTGCCATCTCTCTCTTTTCTCTTTTAAGATCGTATCACTCTTAACAAGATCTAACTCATAAGGCAAAGAAGTATAACTAAGGTTTGAATTATATTCTGAAATAGCATCAAATTTCTTAGCATCATTTTCTATAAGATCTCTTCTTGTTTTATAAGAATCATAATTTAAAGGATATAAATCTCTATCACTTTGATCTTTTACCCATTTCGCATTTTGTGCGATCAATCCTAATTGTGCGCTTTTTTGCATTCTGGCTTTACTGTTTGAAATAGCTTGATCAAAGTCAATATACCCATCCCATACTTTATACTTAGCTGGTGCTATTTGATCCCATGGTAATGGATTTTCATTATCCTTTTCACCAACATCTATATAGCTATATCTGTCTGGAACCACTACATCACTCTTAACTCCTTCTAACTGGGTAGAACCACCATTAACTCTATAGAACTTCTGAGTAGTTAATTTAAGAGCTCCAAGATCACCATACTCATTACTTCGTACAGTTTGATTAAGGTCTATTACATTTTGCACAGTACCTTTTCCATAAGTTTGTTTACTTCCAATAATTATTGCTCTCTTATAATCTTGCATTGCAGCTGCTAATATTTCTGAAGCTGAAGCTGAAAGTTCATTTACTAAAATAACCATTGGACCATCCCAAAGAATACTTGGATCTGTGTCTTCTAAAATTTCCTGACCTTCCCCTTTAGATTTTACTTGAACTACAGGACCTTTTTCTATAAACAAACCGGCAATATCTACAACGGTTTTAAGAGAACCACCTCCATTATTTCTAAGATCTAGCACAAGACCTTCCATTCCTTGTTTTTTAAGACGGATGATTTCTTGTTTTACATCTGAAGCCGCATTACGCTCGTTATAATCTTCCATGTTGAAATAGAATTTTGGAAGGTTGATCAATCCGAATGTTTTTCCATTTTTCTCAACTACAGCAGATTTTGCGTAGGTTTCTTCCAACTCTACAACATCTCTGGTAATAGTGATATCTTCAATATTTCCAAGTACTTTTTTCTTTACTGTTAATGTAACCTTGGTTCCTTTTGGTCCCTTTATAAGATTAACCGCATCATCCAATCTCATTCCAACTATACTTACCGGGTCTTTTTCTTTTTCTTGCTTAACTTTCAAGATAACATCCCCTTCGCTTAGTTTATCTGTCATCCAAGCCGGACCACCAGAAATCACTTCCATGATAGTAATATTGTCACTTTTCTTTTGAAGTCTCGCACCAATACCTTCTAATTTCCCAGACATTGCAATATCAAATCTGTCTTTATCTTGTGGGGCAAAATAGAATGTATGTGGATCAAACTCTTCTACAATTGCATTAAGGTATACCGTGAAGTAATCTTTACGTTCTAGTTCTTCGCTAAAATCAAAATATTCATCCATTGCCGTAAGAGTAGATTCTCTAGCTTCTTTTTCAAGTTCCGCATCAGATTTTTCTACTACTTCTTTATCATCTCCTTTAGTTCCTTCTTCTTCTGAAGTAAAAGCTGCTGCTGTATTATCTTTAGAATCTTTAGACTTGTTTGCTAAAGCTCTTTCTTGATCTTCTTTAAGATCTGCAAAAGTTCCTAAAGTTGTGAATTTTAATTGCTTTCTCCAACGCTCTTTTAACTCTTCTCTAGTAGAAACATATTCTACATCTTCATAATCTGTATTTATATCCTCATTTGTAGTAAAATCAAAAGGTTCGGCAAGAATTTCTTTATAGATCCCTCGTACCTCTTTCATTCTAGTAATGAGTTTTTCATGAGTAAGATCAAAAAAGCTAAGATCTTTATTTCTAATTTGATCGTCTATTTGATTTTCAAAAGCAGCAAATTCTTCAATATCTTTCTTATAAAAGAACCTCTTTAGTGGGTCAATATCAGACAAATAGTCTTTATAAACTTCTTTTGAAAAGTTATCATCTATGGTTTTCGCATCGTAATGTCCACGTTCAAGGACATAAGTAATCAAATCCATCAAGAGTTTATCTTTATTTGGATCTTCGAATTTTTTAGTGGTAAAACTGCATGATGCTGCTGCCATCAACAGTAACAACACTAAAACTTTATAGTTCCTTTTCATAAATCGCATAAATTTCAACATTAATAGTAGGGTAATTATATAAAAAATTGTGCCAATCACGTCGAATCTCACAATTTATTTGTTCGACGTCTAAGATAAGCTTTCCTTTGGAAATTATTATTTTAGCAATCTTAAAATAAATAAAAGATGACCCAGAAAAAACCACTTATTTTAGTAACTAATGATGATGGAATTACCGCACCGGGAATTAGAGCCCTTATTGAGGTGATGAAAAAGCTGGGAGATGTTGTTGTGGTTGCTCCAGATAGTCCGCAGAGCGCCATGGGTCATGCAATTACCATTAGCGATACTCTGTATTGTGATCCTGTAAAGATTAAAGAAAACTATAGCCATAAAGAATTTAGTTGTTCCGGTACCCCGGCCGATTGTGTAAAAATTGCAACCCAGGAAATTTTACATCGCAAACCAGATCTTTGTGTAAGCGGAATCAATCACGGATCTAATTCTTCTATTAACGTAATTTACTCTGGAACTATGAGTGCTGCAGTAGAGGCAGGAATTGAAGGGATTCCAGCCATCGGATTTTCTTTACTAGATTATTCGCTCACAGCAGATTTTGAACCTACCAAAAAATTCATAAAAGCAATTACTCAAAAAGTCTTAAAAAATGGACTACCGAAAGGAGTGGTTTTAAATGTGAATTTACCTAAACTTACAGAAAAAGAAATTAAAGGAATCAAGGTATGTAGGCAAGCGAAAGCATATTGGAAAGAAGAATTTGACAAGCGCACCAATCCGCAGGGAAGAGATTACTATTGGCTAACCGGGCAGTTTGTGAATGAAGATAATGGTGAAGATACCGATGAGTGGGCTTTGGCACATGGATACGTTTCTGTAGTACCTGTTCAATTTGATCTTACTGCGCATCATTATATTCAAGATTTAAATAGCTGGAATCTTAATGATTAAAAAACACGTTTTAACCGGATTTTTAATTGGGATATTAGCTACAGCTATAGGAATGTTCCTATGGATCTCGCTTTTCTCTCAACTTGATATAAAAAGCACCCTTATAGATGCTCAAGAAAATGATTATTTGGGAAAGATCATTGCCTTAGGAGCTGCATTAAATTTTCTACCTTTCTTTATATTTATTAAAAAGAATCAGATATATAAAGCAAGGGGTGTTTTAATGGCCACCATGTTGGTAGCTGTAATCATCGCAATTACAAAATTAGCCTAGAAACTCTATGAAATATTACCTGATAGCTGGCGAAGCCTCTGGAGATCTTCACGCCTCCAACCTCATGTTGGCCTTAAAAAAGGTAGATCCTCAAGCCGAATTTAGATTTTGGGGCGGAGACCTTATGCAAGCTGCAGGAGGAACTATGGTAAAACATTATAGAGAATTAGCCTTTATGGGCTTTTCTGAAGTAGTGATGAACCTTCGTACCATCTTAAAAAATATTACATTTTGTAAAAAAGACATAAAAGAATTTAATCCTGATGCACTCATCTTTATTGACTATCCCGGATTCAATTTAAGAATTGCAAAATGGGCTAAGGAAGAAGGTATTCCAACTCATTTTTACATCTCTCCACAAATATGGGCTTGGAAAGAGAATAGAATTTCAGCTATAAAAAGAGATATAGACCACATGTATGTGATCTTGCCTTTTGAAAAAGAATTCTATGAAGGCAAGCACAACTTCCCTGTTCACTTTGTAGGTCATCCTTTAATAGATGCCATTGCCAAAAAAGATCTCGTAGATCCAGATGGTTTTAAAAAAGAATTTCAATTAGATAATCGGCCGGTCATAGCTTTACTTCCTGGAAGTAGAAAACAAGAGATTTCCCGAATGCTGGAAACCATGCTCAGCATTACCGACGATTATAAGGAATATCAATTCATAATTGCCGGAGCGCCAAGTCAAGATCCGGAATTCTATTCTCAATTCATCAAGAAAAAAAATGTTCATTTGGTAATGAACAGAACTTACGATATTTTGAGCTTAGCAACCGCTGCACTAGTAACATCGGGAACTGCGACATTGGAAACCGCATTGTTCAAAGTGCCAGAAGTAGTTTGCTATAAAGGCAGTACAATCTCATATCAAATTGCACGCCGGGTAATAAAATTAGATTACATTTCACTGGTTAATCTTATCATGGATAAAGAAGTGGTAAAAGAACTCATTCAGAATGATTTTAATACCAAGACATTAAGAGTAGAATTAAATAAAATTTTAGATCCTGAGGTGCGTAAGACAATATTTGGTGAATATTTTGAGTTAGAAATGAGGTTAGGTGGTGCAGGTGCCAGCAATAAGACCGCAAAACTTATATATAGTACTTTAAAACACGAATAAATTTGATGAGAAGCAGACTTCTACCCCTATCTGTGCTACTAATTTTCTCATTGCTTCTCACCTCATGTGGAGCATCTAAAAGTCAAATGCCGCAAACCAAAGAAGCGCGGAAACTAGCTAAAAAAGTAGATTACAACCCTCCCACTCCAGCAGTTGCAATACGTACTGCAAAGCCTGATGATACTCCGGAAGATAATAGAGTATACAAGATCACATCATACGCTTTAGATTATAAAGGCACTAAATACAAATTTGGTGGAACTACCAAAGATGGCATGGATTGCTCCGGCCTTGTTTATACTTCCTTCCTGCAAGAAGATGTTCCATTACCTAGAACTTCTAGAGCTATGTCTTTAGAAGGCGAACGTTTGTCTTTAGAAGATGTGAATATTGGGGATCTTTTATTTTTTGAAACCAATAAGAACAAAAAAGTGGTGAATCACGTGGGGCTGGTAGTAGAGATTCAGCCCGGACAAATATTGTTTATTCATTCTACCACTTCGCTAGGAGTTATTATTTCGTCGCTCTCAGAAAATTACTGGTTCGATCATTTTGTAATGGCTCGTCGGGTGATCTAATATTTTCGCTATCTTAATTGAGGATTCTTTAAAGTTGAAGTTTGCTCAATTTTACCGTTATAAAACTTTCCATTTCCCTACTCATTGGAATTGTGCTGGAGTTTTATTTGAAAATTCCGGTTGGAACCTTATTACCTATAGGTTTCTTTCTTTTTCTACTTTTTGGATCACTTTATTTTCGCTCTAGAAGACTTTTAATACCAGATATTTTCTTCGGAATTTCTTTTCTTCTGATCTCTATATTTCTAGGAATATTCACCGCAGCAGTTCACCTGCCTAATAATCAGCCTAGACATTACATCCATCAGCTAAAAGAGAAAGAAGAGAATTTTTATTTATTAAAAGCTGAAGTTACCGAAGTTTTAAAACCAACTACAAAATTTGATAGATATATAATTTCTGCTGAAAACTTGAATGATGTAAGAGCTAAGGGAAAGATATTACTGAATTTAAATAAGGATTCAATAAGCGTAGCTCCAGAAACAGGAGACATTTTGATGATGCCTGTTCAATTATTAGAGATCAAAGCTCCACTAAACCCTCATCAATTCAACTATAAATTATATTTAGAAAGATCTGGGATTTTGAAACAAGCTTATGTTAATCCAAGAGATGTTCAAAACATAGGATTTAAAGCTTTAAATATTTTCAGAATTGCAGAAAGATCTAGGAAGAAGATCATTAAAAAGCTAGAAACCGCCAACTTCTCCCAAAATGAATTTGCCATTATTAAAGCATTGCTTTTAGGAGAACGGCGAGATATTTCCCCTATCACCTATGCCAATTATGCAGCAGCAGGAGCTATTCATATTTTGGCGATCTCAGGATTACATATTGGAATTCTTTTATTGCTTGTAACTTCCCTTTTAAAACCTTTGCACAGTTTTAAATACGGTAGATTATATAGTTTCTTAATAACATTGATATTCTTGTGGGGATTTGCACTGTTAACCGGACTTGCCCCTTCTGTTGTTCGTGCGGTTTTTATGTTTTCTATTATCGCAATTGGATTACAGCTAAGAAGGACAAGCAGTATTACAAATTCTCTGTTCATCTCTTTGTTTTTCCTGCTCTTAATCAACCCTAACTATGTGTATCAAGTAGGCTTTCAACTAAGCTATTTAGCCATCTTAGGTATTGTGAGCTTCCAGCCTTTACTGCAAAAATTATGGAATCCGGAAAATCGAATAATTCTATATTTCTGGAAGTTACTTACGGTAAGTATTGCAGCTCAAATTGCGGTTTTTCCACTAAGCTTATTTTATTTCCATCAATTCCCGGGACTATTTTTTATTACCAATCTGGTAATCCTACCCTTTCTCGGACTAATATTGGGATTGGGTTTAATGATCATCATTTTGAGTTTATTAGACCTTCTTCCAAGCGTCTTGGTTGACTTATTTGAATGGATTATTCTTCAGATGAATAATTTTGTTGCTTTTATAGCCTCTTTTGAATCTTTCGTATTTAAGGATATTTCCTTCTCATTAATTATTTGCATATCAACTTACCTACTTCTTTATTCAGCGTATCAACTTTTCAGAAAATTGAGTTATTCAAATATTACAGTTTTACTTTTTTCGATCATCATCTTTCAGTTCAGCTTAATTCAAGAGAAAAAGCATTTAAATCAGACTACAGCTACTTTTTTCCACACTTCTAAAGAAAGTCTAATTGGAATCAAAACACATCAGAAATTAAAGCTATATCATTCTAGCCTTCGTGACAGAACTTATCTAGGAATGATATCAAAGTATAAAACTGAAGAGCATATTAATTCTGTAGAAAATCTAAGTTTATCCAACGCAATTAATATCCTCGGAAAAAAGGTTCTGATTATAGACTCCTCCGGAATTTATAATTTGAAAGATTTCGAACCAGAAATTGTCTTGCTAAGAAATTCTCCAAAGATTAATCTTAACAGAATGGTAGATGAGTTAAAACCGGATGTTGTGATTGCCGATGGTAGCAATTACCGCTATATGATCGAGCAATGGAAGAAAACATTACAAACAAAAAACTCCCATTTTCATGCTACTGCAGAAAAGGGAGCTTTTATACTCTATCCTTCAGAAATCCTTCTGAAGTGAATTAACTTAATTTTTAAACGTGCCTTTAAAATTACTGGAGTATTCTTCCCAAGCATCAGCCGTAGTTAATTTTTTATAATCATCTTTTGCAATCATCTTTAAGAAGATCTCTACCTGCTCTGGAGTTCTATACCCCATAATAGGTGCAATTACATCTGCATTCTCATCGAAGAATACCAAACTTGGATATCCGGTTATTTTTAAAGCATCAGCTAAAAAGTGCTGACTGTTTCTTCCTTTTCTATTGGCATCGTAATTTGGATTGGTATAAGTAAAATCTTTGTAAGTGATCTTTTCTGTACCTTCTGCATCGAATTTTACGGCATAAAAATTCTTATTGATGTAGCTTACCACATCTTTATTGGTAAAAGTATTTTTGTCCATCATTTTGCATGGCCCGCACCAAGTGGTATATGCGTCCATCATGATCTTTTTTGGCTCTTTCTTTTGTGCTGCCAGCGCTTCATTCATACTCATCCATTTAATTTCCTGTGCCTGAGTAATACCAACCACCAAAATCAATATTAAAATGCTAAGTGTCTTTTTCATATTTTTTAATTACAAACTTCCATTATTCAATTATCATTCCGAAATTATCGAATATCATGCATAAGTCTTTTTAGAAGAGGGTTTAGTAAAGCTACTAAGATTCCCCCTGCTATTGGCACAATGGTAAAGATCAAGAAAAAGGTAGAAAGATCATATTCTTTGGTAACAGTTTCAATCATTCCCCCTAAAGAACCTGCTAATTTATTTCCAATAGCAATTGCCAGATACCACATTCCAAACATAAAGGCAATCATTCTTGCCGGCACTAACTTACTAACGTAAGATAGTCCTAAAGGTGAAAGACATAATTCTCCTAACGTATGTAACAAATAGGCTAAAATTAGCCAGATCATACTCACCTTGGCTCCTTCAGCAACTCCGCTAGATCCTAATGCTAAAAGTCCGAATCCTAGACCTAATAAGATAAGCCCGAAGCTATATTTAAATGCTGCTGATGGATTGTATTTACTTTCCCACCATTTAGAAAAGAAAGAAGCGAATACAATTATAAAGAACGAGTTTAATATACTAAACCAAGAAACTGTAATTTCTGTAGTATCTGCAGTGAACTCTCTTACTAGCATCCATATCACTAATGCCCAAATTCCGGCAAAACAAATTCCTAGAACAATATTAGAGCCGGGAATCTTCTTAAAGGTTTGTTTCCATAAAAGATATAAGACCCAAGTAATAATAGCTAATGGCACAACAGTTAATAATGCGTTTACCACATTGAAAGTAGTGGCAGAATTACCTACCAAGACCCTATCTACATTATCTCTAGCAAAGATGATTAAAGAGGAAGCACCTTGCTCAAAAGACATAAAGAAGAATACGGTAAAAAATGCGAAAATGATAACCGCGATCAATCTATCTCTAACAATTGGAGCGTATCTTGAAATTCTTGAAATTACCAAAACAAGAAATAAGATCAACCCGATTATAGCCATTCCAATAGGACCATCCATAGGTTCTCCGCCTAAATCAAAAGGTAAAACTACCGGGAATAGATTTAGCTTCGCTATTCTTGATATCGGATCGTTAAGAAGGTATATAAAACCGATACTTGCCGAAGCAACTATTAATATTTTATCTATTAACGTAAAAGGATTGGTTTTATGAGCAACGCCTTTACTTTCTTCTTCACGCAAATGTTTTTCAGCTAAAGCTTTATCCGGCACTCCACCTACTTTACCAAATAGAGGTTTTGATAACCAAAACTGAAGAGTACCTAAGAACATGAAAATTCCTGCAAGACCAAAGCCCCAGCTCCATCCAATTTTTTCGGCCAAGTATCCACAAAGCATCATCCCAAAGAATGCTCCTGCATTAACTCCCATATAGAAAATGGTATAAGCTCCATCTTTTTTATCGGGTTTGCCTTCATACATTTCAGAAATAATTGAAGTAATATTGGGCTTAAAGAAACCAGTTCCTATTACTAACAATCCTAAACCTAAGTAAAGCGACAACTCTGTATCTAGTGCCATAGATGCATGACCAAGGGTCATAATTCCTGCACCTATAATCACTGCCCATCGATATCCTGTGAACTTATCGGCTATTAAACCACCCAATATTGGGGTTAAATATAACAATCCGGCATACGTACCAAAAAGAGCCCCCGCATTTTCTGCAGACCAACCCCAGCCGGGATTATCTACTCCTACAATTGCCATAGTTAAGAAATTCACCAAAAGCACTCTCATTCCGTAGAAAGAGAATCTTTCCCACATTTCAGTAAAAAACAATACGAAAAGACCTGCCGGGTGACCTAATACGTTGGTCTTAAAAAAATCGGTAGGAGTTGCTTGCTCTGCTGCCATTTCTAAACTTAATTAAAATCTTTTTCACCAAGGTCATACTGTTCCTGTTCTGGAAGCTCTCTTTCATCATCCTCGACTCCGTGAGTAAGTCTTTTTAAAGGCTTAAGAAGTAAAATTACCAAAAGACCAAATATTGATGTAAATATGGTAATACCCCAGAAAGTAGCATATTCCATATCTGTTTGAATCTCTTCTACAATAAAGTTACCTTTGTAACCATTCTTCTCATCACCCTGCTTGAAATCTATCAATATATGATAAGGATTCTCTGCAGTAACATTTTCTTCTTTTAGAGTTTCAACCACTTCAGTGGTTCTCTCTTCATTTTTAAATTTAATAAAATCTAATATCGGTTGACTATCATCCAAGGTCATCACCTTAAGATTTCCATTTTCCTCATATACATTTCCTGCAAGCCTAAAATCTTGATTTTTGGTAATTATAGAATCATTGATTTGTAAGTTCTGTGCCATTTGCGAATTAGTAGCGGTAAGTTCTACTACCATAGGTTCACCTTGAGAAAATTCACCAATTACTCCAGCTACTTTATTACCTAATCCTGTAGCTGCAAAATAAACCCCCATCATTAAAGACGCGTATTTTACAGGAGCAAGTTTGGTAATGAATGATAATGCTACCGGAGAAGAACTAAGTTCTCCAATTGTATGTAATAAGTAAGCTAAAACTAGCCAATACATAGCTGCTTTCTCATCATAAGGAGTATAACTTTTTGCTGCCATGGCCATGAATATAAATCCAAGACCCATGATAATAACACCAGTAGCCATCTTAAAAATAGAAGAAGCTTCTTTATTCTTAAGTTTACGCTTTGCCCAGAAATTTGCTATGATTACACCAAAAATGATGATAAATAATGCATTTAAGGATTGGAACCAAGTAGCTGGGACTTCATTTCCAATTAATGGAAGGGTAAAAGGTAAAGATCTGTTTGTTTTATCAAGAGCATAGATATTCATCAACCCACCAGCTTGTTCAAAAGCTCCCCAGAATACTACAACTAAAAGGAAAGAAAGAATCATTACCACGTAACGATCTTTCATTATTTGTGAGCTAAGATCTTTATAGACCATCAGCATCAATGCAGTTACCAGCGTTAAAAATATATATAGCAATCCATATGGTAAAGATTCAAATACCAGATAGTATATTGAAGCCACCATTAAAACAGAAGAGATTATTAATTGTAGTGGTGATTTTAAAAGATCTGAAAATAAATTTCCTAAAGAGGCACCATCTGCCATTTCAGCTTTAGATAGAAGGTTTCCAACATTGGTTAAATATTTTTGTCCCCATAGGTATACAACCAATCCTAAAGCCATCGCAATTCCTGCTAGACCGAAACCCCAATGCCAGCCAATCTCTTCTCCAACATAACCAACAATTAAACTTGAGAGAAAAGCTCCTAGGTTTATCCCTATATAAAATATAGTGAAACCTTTATCTCTTCTAATATCACCTTCTTTGTAAAGTCCACCAACCATTGTAGAGATGTTCGGCTTTAACATTCCAACTCCGGCAATGATCAAGGCCAAACCAGTATAAAATGCCCACATTTCTTCAACGGCAAGAATACCATGTCCTGCCACTAATATAATTCCTCCTATAAGCACAGTCTTTTTCTGACCTAACAACTTATCTGCAATGATACCTCCGGGAATGGAAGCAACATATACCAACATGGTATACCAACCGTAGAGCGCTATTGCTTCTCCACCTGTCCATCCTAATCCAGCATTTCCTCCTGTAGTTGCACTAACAAGATATAATACCAGAATTGCGCGCATTCCGTAGTAAGAAAAGCGCTCCCACATTTCTGTGAAGAATAAAATATAAAGACCAACCGGATGTCCGAATAATTCTTTTTGATTAACTGGAGGTGCAGTATTTGCCATTTATTTAAAAGTTAGGTTTAGATTATTATAAATTCTCTTCGATGAAATTTGTCATTTTGGTATACAAGTGTAATCTTGTATTTCCACCATAAATTCCATGATTTTTATCTGGGTAAATAGCCCAGTCAAATTGTTTGTTAGCCTGAATTAACGCTTCTATCAATCTCATGCTGTTTTGAAAATGAACATTATCATCTCCAGAACCATGAACCAATAAGAATTTCCCTTTCAACTTATCTACATGATTAATTGGTGAATTCTCATCGTATCCGGTTGGATTTTCCTGAGGCGCAGTCATATATCTTTCGGTATAAATACTGTCATAAAATCTCCAGCTTGTAACCGGTGCAACAGCAATTGCCATAGAAAATACATCATTCCCTTTTAAGATAGCGTTGGTAGACATAAAGCCACCAAAGCTCCATCCCCAAATACCAATTCTGTCTTGATCTATATAATTACGTGCTCCTAATTTCTTAGCAGCAGCAATTTGATCTTCTAATTCGTATTTTCCAAGTTCGTTTTGAGTTACTTTTTTAAAGGCAGCACCTTTAAATCCTGTTCCTCTCCCGTCTACAGAAGCTACAATATATCCTTTATCTGCTAATAGCTGATACCAATAATCATTAGCTCCAAAATAAGAATTGGATACAGTTTGAGATCCAGGTCCAGAATATTGGAACATTAATAATGGATATTTTTTAGACTCATCAAAGTTTGATGGTTTGATCATCCACATATTTAATTCATTCCCATTAATCTCAATCGTTGAAAGTTCTTTTGGAGAAAAATTATACGCTTTCTCTTTTTCTAATAATGCTGAATTATCTTTTATAACTCTCACCAATTTTCCGGTTTTCGCATCATGCAGCGTATATCTGTTTGGGGTTGTAGTATTTGTGAAGGTATTGATGAAGTAAGAATAATCTGCGCTGAAATCGGCACTATTGGTTCCTTCTTTATCGGTAAGTCTTTTCTTATTCTTTCCGTTAGCTTTTATAGAATACACATCTCTATTCACACTTCCATTTTCTGTACTCTGATAGAAGATGGTTTTAGATTTTGGATCAAATCCGTAGTAGTTGGTCACTTCCCACTTCCCTTTGGTGATCTGATTGATCAATTTTCCATTCTTATCATAGTGATAAATATGATTCCATCCATCTTTCTCACTTGTCCAGATAAAACTATTATCATCTAAAAATGTAAGATTATCGGTAACATCTACATATGCTTTGTCAGAATCGTTTAAAACTACTTTAGATTCGTTCGTTTTAGTATTTACAAAAATAAAATCTAAATTGTTTTGATGACGGTTCAATACCTGAGCACTTAATACATCAGCATTGTTAGTCCATTTCATTCTTGGAATATAGAAATCGTTATAATCTCCCAATTTCACATCATTGGTTTCTTCAGATTGAAGATTATAAACATGCAATGAAACCTTTGAGTTTGCTTCTCCCGCTTTAGGATATTTAAAAGTGGTAGTAGTAGGATACAATTCATTTCCAAACATACTCATAGTAAATTCTGGAACTTCTCTTTCATCAAATTTCAAGAAAGCCAGTTTAGATCCATCTTTATTAAAATCGAAAGCTCTTACAAAAGCAAATTCTTCTTCGTAAACCCAGTCTGTAACTCCGTTAATATTTTCATTAATCTTTCCATCTGTGGTTACTTGAGTTTCTTTTCCGGAAGCAAGATCTTGAATGTAGATATTATTATCAAGAACATAGGCTACTTTAGAACCATCAGGAGAAAATGTTGGCTCCTGAATTTTTCTATCGGTTAACTTTTTTAAAGATTTTGAAGCAACATCGTACACGTAAAAGATTCCACGAGAAGAATGTCTGTAGATCTGCTCCATTTCTGTACCCAACAAAACTTGAGTTTCATTATCGCTTAACTGATAACTAGAAAATCTGTTGATATCTTGAAGATTTGCACTATTCACCAAACTTCTTTCTTTCTCTCCAGATTTGTAAGCATACACATCGATGCTTGAAGTTCCTTTGGCTCTATCTTGATTTAGTACTATGTAGTCATCTCCATTATTTAAAGAATTTAAAGATTCCAGTCGTTGCTGACTAAATTCTCCATTCCATATTTCTTCTAGGGTAACTTGTTTTTCTTGAGCGAAGACCGCTGTAGTTCCTACCAGTAAAAGGGCAAGTACAATTTGGGATAATTTCATAAAAAGTTGAGAATATTTTTTCTTGGCCAAGTTTACTAAAAATTGAGCAAAAAACAGGGGTTTTGTATGTTAAATACTAACAATTTGTTAAAGTACAGCACTGGTTTTTCTAAATTATTTTACTTCCAATTGAAACAAATTCATAGGTTTCATCAATATTAAGAGTAATTGTATCTTTGAAATTCAAATTTCACTTAAATGAATACACCCATTTCCGGCTTTTCTAAATTCAGCAAAGCAGAAAAAATAAACTGGCTGTCTCAAACCTATCTTCAAAATTGCGATCAATCTGTTTCTGTACTAGAACAATATTGGCATGAAGATGCAAAGCTACAGCAGTTACACGATGAGTTTACAGAGAATACTCTTAGTAATTTTTATCTTCCTTTTGGCTTAGCGCCTAATTTTCTAATCAACGGAGAGTTATTGGCCATTCCCATGACCATTGAAGAAAGTTCTGTGATAGCTGCAGCCAGTAAAGCTGCAAAATTCTGGCATTCTCGCGGGGGATTTAAGGCAACAGTTCTTAATACTACCAAAATAGGACAAGTGCATTTCTTATTTAAAGGAAATAAGGACAATTTAAAAGCATTTTTCGCCTATTGTAGACCCAAATTGCTAAAAGCTGTTAGCGGCATTACCAAGAATATGGAAAAACGCGGTGGCGGAGTTACAGATATAGAACTAAGAGATAAATTTGATTCATTAGAAGGCTATTTTCAATTGCATTGTAAGTTTGAAACAAAAGATTCCATGGGAGCCAATTTCATCAACTCCTGTTTAGAAAAATTTGCAGACACCTTTAAAAATGAAGCTTTAAATTATGAGCAATTTTCTTCGGAAGAAAAGCAAATAGAGGTAATTATGAGCATTCTCTCCAATTATGTTCCGGAATGTATTGTAAGAGCTGAAGTGAGTTGTAAAGTGGAAGAATTATCCGATGATAAACTTACAGACCCAAAACTATTTGCCGAAAAATTCCTTACCGCAATGAAAATTGCAGAAATTGAACCTTATCGAGCGGTAACGCACAATAAAGGGATCATGAACGGGATAGATTCTGTAGTGTTGGCTACCGGAAATGATTTTAGAGCAGTAGAAGCGGGAATTCATGCATACGCTTCGAGAAACGGGCAATATAGCAGCTTAACCCACGCTAATATTGAAGATGGAAACTTCAAGTTTTGGATAGAAATTCCTTTAGCTTTAGGTACCGTTGGGGGACTTACAAATTTACATCCATTAGTTAAAGTTGCTTTAGAGATCCTTCAAAAACCTACGGCTGCTCAATTAATGCAAATTGTGGCGGTTGCAGGCTTAGCACAAAATTTTGCCGCTGTAAAATCTTTAGTTACTACAGGAATTCAGCAAGGACATATGAAAATGCACTTAATGAATATTCTGAATCAATACGACGCTTCTAAAGATGAAAAAGAAGAACTTGTTCATTATTTTAAACATCATACGGTAACCAATAGCAGTGTATTTGAACAACTTGAAAAATTAAGAGCTTAAGATATCAATCTATAAATTATATTTCATTGAAGACATTCCGCAGCAACGGCAAACTATTAATTACTGGAGAATATACCGTTTTAGATAATGCTTTAGCACTTGCAATACCTACTAAATTTGGTCAAGCCTTAGAAGTTAAAGGTATCCAAGAAAATACTGTAAACTGGAAAGCATATAAACATGATGAAAAACTCTGGTTTTCTGCCAATTTAAAGATTGCAGACGTTAAGAGTGGTCAGAAAATCGAACTAAAAACCAAAGAGGAAACGAGATTATTGGAGATCTTACAAGTAGCAAATACTTTGAATCCCGATATTCTTAATACTAATACTGGATTTGAGGTTATTACCAAGCTTGAGTTCCCTCAGAATTGGGGTTTAGGAAGCTCTTCTACCTTGATCAATAACATTGCGCTTTGGTTTGGAGTAGACGCCTATAAGCTGCTCTCCTCCACTTTTAAAGGCAGCGGTTACGATATTGCAGCCGCAAATAGTAATTATCCAATTACCTATCAACTTACCAAAACCGGAAGAAGCATACTAACTTCAAATTTTAATCCGGAATTTAAAGATCAATTATTCTTTGTGCATTTAAATCAGAAACAAAATTCTAGAGAGTCAATGGCGCATTATAAAGCACAACCAAAGGAATCATTGGTTTCAGATATCGAAAAGATCTCTGCGCTTACCCGAAGTTTTGTAAACTGTGAGACTTTGGAAGAATTTAAATTGCTCATGGAAATTCACGAAACATTAATTTCAAAATTGATTAATACCCCAAAAATTAAAACTCAGCTTTTTTCAGATTTCAACGGATCTATTAAAAGTCTTGGTGGTTGGGGAGGCGATTTTATAATGGCTACTGGAGGCATAGATGAACAGGAATATTTCAGAAATAAAGGTTACAACACCATACTTACTTATTCAGAAATGGCTTTATAATACACCATTCCTTATATTCAATCGAACGTCATGCTGAACTCGTTTCAGCATCTACTTAATTCTAGACCCTGAAATCATTCCGATAGTTACCGGAACAGGGTGACGAATTGAAAAAAGAACTCAAACATATCTATATTCCATAAAAAAAACCCGAAGCTAATAACTTCGGGTTTTTATTATTGAGTATTAAATTAAGTTCTACTAGTAGAACTTAGCTCTGTTATCTTCGATCTCTGCATTGTCTTTAAGAGCAGTAAACACTCTTGCATTTACAGATTGTCTTCTATTTACAGTTTCTCTGTTAGCATAAGCTCTGTAAGATTCCATTTTTGGCGCCTTATTGATAGCTTCTACTTTTACAACATATACACCTTTATCTCCAGCAATCGGCTTACTTAATTCTCCAACTTTTTGAGAGAATACTGCTCCAACTACTTCTGGCTCACTTCCTGCTCCTGCAAGGGTTGGATTTTTAAGGTTTACGGCACTTGCTGTTTGTACGCTTGAATTGTTGCTTTTAGCAATTTCTTCTAAAGAGTTTCCACTAATCTTTTCTTTGATAAGTTTAGCCTTTTTCTCTTTCATTAAGATCGGAGAAACTACTGCAGATGCATCTTCAGCAGACTCTGTTCCTTTTTTCTTTACAGCAGTTACTTCTGCAACTACATATCCACCAGGAACTTCAAATTTCTTGATATCTCCGGCTTTTACTTCATCTTCAAATGCCCACTGAACGATCTTTCTTTGAGGTCCAACTCCAGGAACATTTTCGTCCAAAGCTTTCATATCTCTTACCGTTCTTACATTGATATTATCTGATTTAGCAACTTCGTTGAATCCTTTATCTTTTGCATTCATCTCAAACTTGGTCACTTTCGTAAACAAATCGTTGATAGATTTTTCTGAAGCTTCGATATTTCTAGCAATAGTTGCTACTTTTACCGCACGCTCTTCATCAGTTTTATCTTCAATAGAGATTACATGGTATCCAAAATCTGATTCTACTACTCCAATTTGACCTTTGCTGTTTTCAAAAACAAAATCATTAAAAGGAGCAACCATTCTTCCCGGTCTAAAATATCCAAGTTCACCACCTTTTTCTTTAGAACCTAGGTCATCAGAATATTCCATAGCCAATTCTGCTAATTTAGATTTATCTGCCTTTACAACCCCAGCAATACTATCTGCTAATGCCTTTGCTTCCGCTTTAGTTCTAGTAGTTCCGTTTGCAGTTTGTAGTCCTTGCCAAGAAATCATGATATGACTTGCTTTTGCAGAATCTGACATTTGCTTAGCATCTACCATTTTAGTTACTTTCCAGTAACCGGCTTCTTTGTAAGGTCCGTAAACTTCTCCTTTGTTCAAGTTAAAGATCTGATCTTTAAAATCGCTATTGATCTCATCTTTGAAAAAGTACATATCCTGATATTGGATATCTGAATTTTGATTTACGTAAGTCTCTATGTTCTCTGCATCTTTAAAACTTGGCAACGTATCATTTTGATTTGATATCGAATTAAATTGAACTCTGCTAGACATTACTCCATCTACAGTTGCTTTTGCTTCCGCTTCATCTTCTACAGATGCTTCTTCAGGAAAATATACGTATTGAATATCTCTAGCCTTTTCAGTTTGAAATCTTTCAGAATGTTTTTTTACGTAATCTCTAATCTCATCTTTACTTACAGAAACTTCAGAATCTTGAATACTGCTGTAAGGAATTTGAACGTACTTAAGATTCACGTTATCATTCTCTAACTGGTAAGATTGCTCACCCTCTAAAAGAGTAGCACCAACACCAGCTTTAATAAGATTGTAATAGATATTTTCTTTTGCAGCTTCTGCAACAGAGTTCTCATAGCTTAACCATTGGTTGTAAGCTTCTGGAGAAGTTGCTTTAAGATTGGCAACATACTGCTGAAGTTTACTTTCGTCAAACATTCCAGCCTCATTGGTAAAATTAGGATTGTCTGCTAATTGCTGACGCAATAATCTTTTAACCTGAGCTTCTCCAACGTCAATCCCAAGCTTTTCGAATTCTTCCTTCAAAATAACTTCTCTCAACTTCATGTCCCAAACTTGATTAACTACTTGCGCAGTTGTAGCGTTTGGCCCCATGTTTCTTTGGTAAGCTTCTACTTGTCTTGCAAAATCTTCACGACCAATTTCTTCCCCATCTACCGTTGCAATTACGTTTTGAGATTTCTGAGAACTCATGCCTCCGTTACGTATTACATCTGCAAGTACGAAAGAGAACAACGCCAGTGCAATGATAACAATTAAGAAAACAGAACGCTGTCTAATTTTATTTAATACTGCCATTTTTAGTTATAATTTATCTAATATAGTGGGCGAAAATAGTGTTTTTAGCCTAATTATAAAACTTAATATTTGCAAAATATTAACGGTTTGTTCAAATTAGTCTTTATCCTTCAATTCTAGCTCTACTAATTCTATTTTGGTATTGGAAACTTCCAAGATCTTTATTCTAAAATTCTCAACCTTAAGCTCTTCAAATTGCTGCGGAATTTCTTCGGTATGATTGGTTATAAAACCACCTAAGGTTTCATAATTTTCCCCTTCTGGGATATTAAGTTTGTAAGCTTCATTTAAATAATCTACTTCTAAACGGGCAGAAAATTTAAAATGATCTTCTCCTAACTTTTCTTCAATTAAAACTACCGGATCGTGCTCATCTTCAATCTCACCAAATAATTCTTCTACAATATCTTCTATAGTGATCATTCCGCTAGTTCCTCCATACTCATCAATCACCACCGCGATGCTTTTACGTTTTTTAATAAGTATACTTAGCACATCTTTTACCCACATAGTTTCCGGAACAAAAACAACAGGTAACAATGTAGATTTTAAAGTTTTTGGCTTTTTGAATAACTCAAAAGAATGTATGTATCCAATAATATCATCTATAGTTTCATTATAAATAAGAATCTTAGAAAGTCCTGTTTCTGTAAAAGTCTGAATAAGATCTTTGGGCGCTACAGAATGATCTACAGCAACAATTTCGGTTCTAGGCACCATAACTTCACGAGCTTTGATATCTGAAAACTCTAACGCATTCTGAAAGATCTGAATTTCTGAATCTACTTCATCATCAGATTCTACAGTTTCCATTTGCTCGCTAATAAAATTTCCCAAATCTAACTTGCTAAAAGCAAGTTGTACTTCATCGCCTTCAGTTTTAAAAAACCTTTTTAAAATAACATCTGAAATCCAGATAACGAAAGAGGAAATAAAACTAAATAACAAGTAAAATAAATAGGCTGGAAATGCGAAAAATTTCAGCAATGAGTTTGCATAGATCTGGAAGAATACCTTCGGAAGAAATTCTGCCGTAAACAAAATAACCAAAGTAGAAATCACGGTTTGGGTGAATAGACTAAAATCTACCACTAAGGCTCTTAGAAATGAATTATCTATAGGAAGTAAACTACCAAGCCAAAGCATGATAAGATCTCCCATATAAAACCCATAAACAACCAATGCAATATTATTACCCACCAACATAGTAGCAATAAATTTTGAAGGCTTTTTAGTGAGTTTCTTTAAGACCTTGGCAAGAAAACCAGATTGCCTTTTTTCAATCTCGATAAAGATCTTATTTGAGGAAACATAAGCTATCTCCATACCCGAAAAGAATGCGGATAATACCAGAGTGCCTATAATAATGAGTATGTTAACTTCCATAAATTATGAACGGTTCCTATCCTCCAGCCTTTTCCTAAATCGGCGTTTAAAGAAGAACATGAACACTGCAAGTACCACAAAGAAAATGAATAAATAAGCTCTATTTCTCTCTATATTCCACAGTCTTACTGTTTCAAAAAGAAAGAAAGCTGCAATTACTAAATACGCGTATTCAAAATATTTAAAATACTTCATCATTTATTTTTCTCTTCAATTACCTGAATTCCCACATTGGTGCGAGAACGGAAATTACTAAAATTTAAATCGGAATCAAAGCCTTGTCCATCATTACGAGCACCATTAGCGAAACGTATGGTATTGGCCTTATCTGTAAAAACCCAAGCCAGATTTTGATCCCAAAATAACTGGTCTGCTTCCAATTTTGTACTATCGCTGGTTACAAGCACCACATTCCCCTGAAGATCTATCAATCCAGGTTCGTCATAGATAATAGCATAATTCGCAGTCACCGTATTTTTTTTATTATTCTCATCAAAGAATTCTACTTTCACTCCTTCCGGAAATTCTCTATAAGGAAAATCAAGATTTGTGTAATCTAACATCTTCGGACTTTTAAGAGTAGCTACCACTCTTCCGGAATCTGTATATTTTAAAAACATTCCCTCACCAATTGTCTGAGGACTATCTGCTTGCTGATCCATAGCTCTCACCTTATTAAGATTGCCCTGACATGAAAAAAGCATTGTCACAGCGATAACTGTGACAATGCCTGAAAATATTATTTTTTGATATGTAATCATTGATATTACAATGAAGGAACTCTCACACTCTCACCAATCCAACATCCAATGTTGATGGTTTGACCAGCTTTCCCAGCTTGGAAGATATCAGCTTTTTGAGGAGCTCTACCTTTATAGGCAGCTACAGTTTCATTTGCTACTCCACTTAAAGATGGATCTACACTTCCTGCTTTAGCAGCATAGTTAGCAGCTAACCAGTATACAGCTCTTTTGTTAAATGCATCTGTACCACAGCTGTTAGCACTTTGTGCATACATGTTTGCTATATGTAAGTAAGCTCTACCCGCAGATGGCTTAGCCTGAAGGGCTTTTCTATAGTAAGTTCTAGCTTGACCAAAACTTCCTTTTTTCTTGTAGCTATCTGCAATCTTCATATAAACTCTAGATTTATCTGAAGGGTTAGTTTCAAGATCTGCAGACTCGTTGTAATATTTAAGAGCCTGAGAAGCATTGCCTTTAGCTTCTGCTAACTGACCTAAGTAAAGTGCAGATTTTGCTGAAGGTTCCGCTTTGTGTAAAGCCTCAGATAATTTAAAGAATATAGGATCATCAGTACAATCTTTAGCAGACAATCTTCCAGTTGCAATTTTTAACCAAGCAACATCATCTTTCCTAGCTTCAAAATCTTTATTATAAAGAGGGATCAAGTTATCACAATCTGCTCTCTGACCTAATTTACCGTTGATACTGCTTTTTACAGTACTATAAGCTTTCAGGTTGATTTCAGAATTACTAACTAATTTCTGTTCTTTAGCAGTTAAAGCAGTTCCAGCTTCTTGCTTCTCTAAAAGGGGAGCAAGGTTTTCAGCTAAAGCATTTTCTTCTTCTTCAACTTTAGAAATAACTTCATCATAATTAGCAAATACATCTTCTAAGCTTCTTTTTCCTTCATCTTGTAAATCTACAAGTAAAGAGAAGTAAGCATACAGTCCACGAGCACTAGTAAAGTTTGCTCTATCTGCTTTAAAAGCTTCATCAAAAGCTTTAAATTGTTCTTCTTTAGTACCAATACCGTTGTCATACTTTAACATTGCGATACTAGCCTGAACATCTCCTGCACTGGTTTTGTTTGGAAAATACTTCAAACGATCATTCATTAACTGAATCATCTCTTGAATTACAGCAGTCTTTTGATCTGCCGTAGCATTGTCTATTTTATAATTAAGCACTCGTTCTAGATATTGAAAAGTCGCTAAACTATAGGTAGGGCAATTTTCTTTAACTTCCATTAACGGCTGATAAGCCTGCTCATATCTTTGAGCTTTTGCATCGTCATAAGCAAGTGCTGCTTTTGTAGCACAATCAGCATTAGATTGCGCATGAAGCATACCTGATCCTAGGAGCAATCCAGAAAGGGCAATTATAAATTTAGTTTTCATTTTCTTGTTTTTATTGTGGTTAATCAAATTTACGTTGCTGGAACCATTTGTCGTTCAAAGATAAACTAATTGATAATTTAAAAAAGTTTTCTTTTATCAAACCAGAACTTGATGTACCGCGCTGTCCATACTCAATTCCAATGTTTGCATTCGAGAAATCTGTTCCTGCTGGTAATCCTAATCCAAAAGATATGCCAAACTCGTTAATGTCTTCATTATTGAGGCTTAAGCCTGTTTCTTCATATCTTACTCCTGCCCTGTAAACAACTCTACTTAAGTAACTTGTTAGAGAATTATACTTCGGAATAAAAAATCCACCTAATCTATATTGGGCTGCATCTTTGTAGACAGCATCTTGTGCAATTCTTCCTGAGTTAAAAGCAAAATCACTGGCTTTTAAGTTGGTATACTCTGCTCCCATAAACCACTTATTGGTTTTCCCAAGACCAGCTCCAATAGTAAGTTGTTCGGGTAAAGTCAATTCATTTTCTGTAGAATTTACATTTACCTCGTCTGTAACTATTTCAGATCCATTCCGCGCAAGTGTAATTGTAGCAATATTCAACATCTTATCTAAGTTGATATTCATTTTTGGAGTATAAGTAACTGCAGAGTACATTCTAAGATTATCTGTAAGATCGTGTTGATAATCTAATCCGAAGTTATAAGTAAACCCTTTAAAATCGCTACGTGCTATTTGTCTGGTTCCATATTGAACTCCAGATTGAAAGGCAGTAAAAGTATTTTGAGCATTCCCAAAATTATAATCTGCTTCTACCCCAACACTTAAATCTTCTGTTACCGCATAACCAGCAGTAAGAAAAACTTTATTCATTCCACCTCTACCAATAAATCTATTGGCAGTTTCCTCATTGACATCTAAAATTCTGTATCCAACAGAAGTATATGGAATAAGGCCAAGTCCGAAATTAAGTTTCCCTGTTGGAATTCCAATTGCTAGATAATCTAACGTAGTAGTTTTACTGTTTTCAGTTCCCTCATCACCAGTAAGTTTTATACTTTGCGTACTTCCCGCAACAGTATATGTTGTTAATTTCAATCTTCCGTAAGCGGCGGGATTCCTAAGACTCACATGAATACTGTCTGAGAATAGCCTCAGCCCACCCATAGATTGATTTTCAACTGTTCCTTTAAATTTTGTAAGTCCAATTCCGTAGTAAGAATATGGGGAAGAGGTTCCTTCCTGCGCAGCCATTAGCACGGTAAATAGTAAGGCTACGATTAATATAAATCGTTTAATCATTGAGATTTATTAAATTCTAAAATATAATTCAATCCTTCGAGGAGGAAATTAGAGTTCGCAAAGATGCTATTTTTTAATCGTTTACACAAAAATTGTGCATCTCCGCCTGTCAAAATAATTGTTAAATCTTTATACTGAGCACTATAGGCATTTATCACTCCATCGATTTCTGCCGTAATCCCCAGAATAACACCAGAATGCATGCTGTTTTTGGTAGAATTTCCAATTAAAGCAATTTCTTCTTCCGGTTCTAATAACGGCAAATTTTGCGTAAACGTATTCAAAGCATTATATCTCATTTGCAATCCGGGAGAAATTGATCCTCCAAGATATTCGTTTCGGTCATTTTTGAAATCGAACGTTATACAAGTTCCTGCATCTATTATCAGCACATTTTTATTTGGGTACTGAAATGAGGCAGCCGAAACTAAAGCAGTTCTATCATTCCCTAAAGTTGAAGGAGTAGCATAAAAGTTTGAGAACACTTTTGGAAGCTCCGGATTCAAAATAGTTAAATCTAGCGTTTCTTCGATCTTTTGAATCCACTTTGGAGAGGTTTTAGCGACTGAAGACACCAAACATTTGGTAATTTCAGGGTGTTTTTGAATTAATTCTTCAAAATTTTTAAAAAAATCTTGTTTGAGGCAAATTTTTTTATTGATGAATTTACTTTGCTGGAAGACAGCCATTTTCACCAAAGTATTTCCAATATCGATGACCAGATTCATAGGTTTTATTTAAAAAAGCGAAGTTACAAAAGCATTTTTTTAAAATTTCATTTGTGGGTTAGTAAAAATGAAATTATATTTGCACCCGCTTGAGAGACTTACTACAAGTTTTAAAGCAACTGGTGCCTTAGCTCAGTTGGTAGAGCAAAGGACTGAAAATCCTTGTGTCCCTGGTTCGATTCCTGGAGGCACCACTAGAAAAAGCGAGTTTAATGCTCACGAAACCCCTTTAAACAAAGGGGTTTTTCTGGTTTTAATAAATATAGTATCGTTATGAAGAACGAGCCATATTTTATTATAGAGCCAACAAGCGAGCCAACTTTTATCAAGATCACTTTGATTAAGAAAAAATATTCAGAACCTAAACTTTACATTCCTACCGTACTAAAAAACGGTAAAAAAGTTCCTACCGTTGCACCGGGTAAACGTTGGTATGTATGGTTCTTATGGAGAAATCCAGAAACTGATAAACTTGATATTAAAAGAAGAGTTTACAGAGAAATTAACCGCCTAAAAACCGTTAAGGAAAGAAAAGAATTTGGGAAAGCTTTAGTTAAATCTGTAGCATTGGCTTTAGATAAAGGATGGAATCCTATCGGGGCTAATAATAATAAAAAGGTTGAAAGAACCTCCATGCACTTAGGAGAAGCTTTAGACTATGCACTCAAATTAAGATCTGTAAATAAAAAAGAAAGTACAATTTCAGATTATTCAGTACGATTGGAATTTTTTAAAGCCTGGGCAAAAAAACAAGGATATTTATATTTAGAAGTTCACAAGTTTGATTTACAAATGTTTTATCAATACTATGATTTTCTATTATTAGAATATAAGACAGATAAAAAGAAGCCACTTAGTAACGCCTCTATTGAGAATCATAAAAGGTTACTTTCTTCATTATTTACTCAGTTGAAAAATAAAAGGATTATTGATCATAATTTTGTGAAAGACATTCCTAAGCTTGATATAGATCCACAACAAAACACACCTTTTACAAATAAAGAGATTAAACGAATAAAGATTTATCTGGAGGAACATGATCCATACTTATTAAAATTCATCTCATTTATTACTTCATGCCTTCTTAGACCCCGGGAAATTTTAAGATTAAGAATTAGAGATTTGAATGTGATAGATTTCGTGCTTAAAGTTGAAACCAAAACAGAGGTACTTTCAACCGTCAAAATTGTAGATAAAATAAAACCGATAATTGAAAGTATGGAGTTGGAAAAATTCCCCTTAGATTATTATGTTTTCACTCCGGAAAATCAACCTGGGGAATGGAGTAGTAAACTTAATAGCAAAGTTGGTTATATGGCTAAAAGATTCGCGAAGGTTAAAACTGCATTAGGTTTCGGACCTGAATATGGTCTTTATAGTTTTAGACACTCCAGTATTGGAAATATTCAAGAGAATTTAGAAGTTCTAGGATATTCGGAAACTGAAATACTACATAAGATCATGCCTATTACACGTCATAAAACAGAAAAAACGGTAAGAATTTATTTAAGAAACCTTAAAACTTTTGCTCCTAAAGATCATAGTGAACTCACAACTTTGGAGATATAAAAAAACCCTGCACAATTGCAGGGTTAAAAAATGTATGGATACATTTTTATTAAATCACGGGCGTTGCAATTAAACGACCGCTTTCGGGTATTTGGCTACTACTATTTATCGGATCTTGATTTACTTCTTCAAAATTAATATCTGAAATATCAGATGTCTCTTCAGGATTGTACACAAAGCCTCCAGCAATATTATATCGAATGGTTTCTAACGGAACTTTCGTATATCGGTTTTTATCCCAATAAGCATAATTATCGCTAAACCTATCTTCTTTAATCATTTTCATAATCATATCACCATCAAAAACAATTTGCGCTCCACCTCTTGTTTTACCGTCTGTAGTTTGCTGAAAAATGATCACAAAAACCTTCCCATCAAATCTTTTTCTTAGATCTGCGTCCAGCCTAAAATTATTTCCAACAATGGTTAATAATTTCTGCCAGCTATCAATAAAAATTATTTCATAATCTTCAATCAAATCGTAAAACTCTTGCTTACTATCCAAATCTGAAATAATATCTAAATACGCTTGATTTTCCACACTTAAATATTTATCTCTTTTATCTTTTGCCAGGGAACTAGTATAGTGTTCTTCCAATGAAAAGAAAATACCTTTATTCTTTCCAGAGGCAAAAGCATCCATAGCCTTGTATAGAGTAGTTGTTTTACCAGCTCCTTGCTGACCATCCATAGTGATTACAACACTTTCTTCCTCTTTTCTTTCAACCGCTTGGAAAAATTTTCCTATTTCACCAGGAACATTAAAAAAAACTGGTTCTTTCTCTTCCCTGCGATCTGCTAGATTTCTAACCTTTGATGTTTTTTTGGATAAAGCTTTTTCCGGATCTGATAAAATTGGAGTTACTCCATTTTGCACCTCAATTGGAATAATTGGCGCTAAATTATTAGAAATCTCCTTTTCATCTTTTATTGCGATATTTTGAGTTACTGGTTTTACCGTTGCAACGGTTATTTCACCGGGGTTTTTTAAGCCTTTTTTTTTTGAATTAGAATTTTTCTTATCTTTGCCTGTAGATGGTAAAGAATCTTCCCCGACTTGAGGAAAGTGCTTTTTGCGCCCCTTGGAAGATTTTTTACCATTTTTTATTTTGCCAACATCAAAGTTTTTCAACTCGGTTTTTCCATCCTTTTTTAAAGCTATAGAAATTCTTACATGACGTTGTTCTCCATTAATAACTAACTTTGACTTAAAATTAAGATACCCTAAAAGGTTGTTATCCTTTTCGTTTTTCTTTTCTCCCCAGTTATTATAAGTCGATTTCTCGATAAGATTTTTAAGCTGTTCCATTACCGCTGCCTTTTCTGAATACATTGCACCACCCCGAGCTATTTTCTTCCCTGCATTGGTAACAAAATCAACTTTCTTTAAAGAATTTTTGATTGCCGTATGATCACCTTTTAAAAAACGATTGTAATATTCCATGGTGAACTTTCGCAAATCTGAAACTTTCATTTCTTTTAATGCATCTGTGGAGATGGAGATACGTCCATCTGCTCCAAACAAACCTAATTGAGTTGTTGGTTGACTAGTTCTAGTTCTTCTTTTAACTTTTTTTTGTTTCTCTAAAAGATCATTTGTGTTCGCTTTTTTAGGAGTTTTTATCTTTTTAGCCTTTTCACCCCCTGTATTTGCTACCTTTCTTTTTATATCTTCCGGTGTATCTTTGTTAGGTTTTTCTTTTTTTGTGGATCCATTCTTAATTGAATTTTGATATGCCGGAACTCCATTTTTATTGCGATCTAAAATATAATCAGCTCCAGCCTGAGCTTTACTTGAAGCTCTAAAGAAAAATCTGTTATCATCTTTCATGGCTTTTACCAATCGCGAATTCCAACCTTTTAAATATTTGGCTGAGTTATCTCTAACCTGAAATAAAATACCACTTTCAGCGGAAAGAAAAACCGCTCCTAATTCTGCTATTAATTCTTCAAACGCATAAGATGCATCCCCTTTTTTACTAGCTCCTAATCCTCGCTTTAATCTGCTACTGTGTCCTGTGGAATGAATGCACTCGTGAAATAAAGTACAATAATAAGATTGTTCATTTTTGAAGGCTTCAATAGGTGTCATTAAAATTTGATCCTGTAGCGGATAGTAAGCTGGTTGATCTCCTTTATATATAATTTGAGGCTTGTTTGGATAAAGCTCTATAATCTGTTCAGCAATTTCAATTCGTTGCTTTTCAGGTTTATCTACGTTTTCATTTTTAGGTAAAGTTCCCCAATCTATGCCGGTAATATCTTCGCCATTAAATACATTGTAATATTTAAGAATTGGCAGATAACTACTCTCTACAAAATATTCTAAACTCTTTATTCCGGATTTTAATAATGAGATCTTTTGTTGGTTCTTTTTTGCCCAGGCTATGAATTTGTTTTTATTATAAGTAGCATATTCCAAAATAACTTCATTCACGGAATTTCTTTCAGTATGAGTATAGAGCTTTGTAAAATATATTACTCGTTTTCCTTTACTCCCTTTTTTTAATTTTCCTTTGAATTTCTCAATTTGCTTGAAAGTCAGAAAAAAGGGATTTTCCCAATTCTTAGGAACCAACGTATGAACCCCATTAATTATCTTAACTTCAAAATTTAAAAGGACGAAATTAATTCCTCGATATCCTTTTTTACTGTCAAAATTTGTGGCTTGATATCCATTAAATAAAGCGGTTTTATCCCATTCTCTTTGCCAAGGTAGATCTCCAACTTCTTTAATGGTATTGATCATTAAATCTGTGATATATTGATAAATTTCATCCGGAGAAACTGCCTTTTGAAGCCCTTCAAATTCTTCGTCCGGAGCTGCATATTCTAAACCTGGTAAATCTTCTTCAGCGAGCTTGTCAAGTTCATATTGAGAAAGCTTAATTTTAAATTCTTCATTATCATTTTCCTCCAGTAATTTAAAAAGCTTTAAAGAAATTTTAGTTTGTCCTTGTTTGGCTCCCAGAACAGCTATTTTCTGTAACTCTTCTCTTTTTACTGTCTGGCCATCTAAAGCGTTATATCTGTCTACTGCTGTCATATTATGGGTTTAAGGTGAATTGTTTTCCGAAAGCTTCTACATCAACTCCAAGAATTAATTTATCTGGATTAGATGCCATATCCAATACTTCAGTGAAGTTTTCGCCAATTTGACTAATTGATAATTGAACCGGAATATTAATGATCAACCTGGATCCATTGGCAGGAAGATTAATATCAGAAATATTAGGTTGAGCAATCCCCAACCTATTACCATTTTTAGCATAAAAATGAATTGTCTTTATTACTAATTGTTTCCCAGGAATATTTATTGGAGTATTGGTAGGATTAATAACTTTAAGATCTATAATAAAATTAACCCCATTTTTTAGACTAATATTTTTAAGCTGATCAACTTCAAATTGTAGATTTTCAAGTACATTCTGGTATTCTCCAACCTTATTTTTTCCAAATACCAAAACTCCGGTAGCTGCTATAGCTCCAACGCTTAAAAGTGCTTTTATATTCATTATAATATTTTTTTGTGTAGTGTTATTCTAAATCCTAATTCATTGCTTCTAAAGCCGTAAAATGCACCAAAGCCAATGCCTAAGCTTCCATGTATATAAGTAAAACCAATCCCGGCACCGGAAAGACCGTACACCGGGATATATTCTAATGACGGAGAAAGAAATAATCCTCCAGCTTGCTTAGTAGTTTCTTTTGTAGTTTCTATAGTTTGTTTAAGGTGATCTATTGAAGTCTTTAGATCCAGTTTCAAGATTCTGCCTTCGCTTAAAATATCGCTAATAACATAGCCTTCAGAAATTCTGGTTGTATCAACATAGCGATTCACATTTTTAACCAGGGCTTTTTCTTCCCTGGTTAATTTATCCGGATCTGTAATAATCTCAACTTTTTCTGGAGTCTCAATAACTTGCACCTTGTGTGGCTCTCTATTCTTGATATTATTATTGGTAACACTATCTTTCTTAGTGATTATATCTTCTGTGATCTTAGTTGATGTTTCTACAATATTATCGTGTCCTGTTCCTTTACAATTTTCCAGTAGAAGAACTACTAATAGAATAGCAATTACAAAATGTTCCCAACGTAATCGAAGACTGAACATAATTAAGGATGTGTTTTTTTATAATTATCAAATTCGCTTTTCAAACTATTATATCTGTTTTTCCACATTTCCTGATCCTTCTTCATTTTTTCCATTCTTAGATTCAGGTTGGTAAATTGTAAATCGTATTCCTTTTTTAAAAAATCAAATTTTTCTTCATATCTGTTTTTTAGATCACTTAAGGCATCTTGATAAATGTCTAACATAGATTTAGAATAATCTGCCTCGGCTTTGTTCCCTTCTACCTTCAGGTTCTTTACTTCCTGCTTTTTTCTTTTTCGTTCAAAAAACCATCCTAAAAACGATCCAAGAACCAATACAAGTAACTCCCCAAAAAAGGGCTTAAAAAATTCTATCATAATATTGGGGTTAAGTAAGAGAATTACAGACTAGTCTCTAAGGGGTGAATTTTAGCTAGCTTTTCAAAGAATTCTTTCTCATTGGAATGAGTTTTATTGAGATAGGTAGCGGTTTTTTCATGCTTTTCATCCATATACCAGTGAGAACTCATAATACTATGATCATGAGAATTCTTCTCTACTTTCAAATCATAAACTTGTCCCATTAAGTTGAAAAAGATTATTTTAAATAAAGCGGGATATTCTAAAAGCATCGCATTCATTTGAATACTTTTTTTGTCCTGGGAAACTGAACCCAAAAAAGCATAATCTTCCGGAAGGTCAACAACCTTAATTTCAGTTAAAGCAACCAGCTGTTCTTTATAATCGATCTTATAATATCTAGCACCATCGTAAAACTCTTTTAATAGTTTTCGAAATGAAGGATCATTAGTTATGATAAGTTCACTATAGCTTGGATTGCTTTTTAAACCTAATTCAATATTGGTTTTTTCAGCTGCTCTCTTTGCAGCTCTTTTATACATTTCTTTATGATCTTTCAAATCATTATTATGCGCGGAATGTTGAGCGAATCCAGCCATTGAGAAAGTTAGAAATAAAAGAATAATTAATTTTTTCATGATGATGTAATTTGATGATTGATGATTGATGAATGATGAATGTTTTTACCAGGTAAATAAGAGGTACAACACAACTACCGGTACTAAAAGAAAAAAGAAGTTTCTCCAGTTAAAATCTCCGGTAAGATCTTGTACATAATGCTCTCTTACCGCTGCAATAATTGTAATTTGAAAAATAGCCCATACCAAACTAAAACCGCTTAATAAGGTTACAGCTCCAAAGAACAAAGCCAAAATGAGCCCGTATAAAAATTGATATTGCCATTGCCCGTTTTCGATAATTTTTAAAAGTTTTTCCATGATGAATGATTATTGATGAATGTTATTATTAGACTGTTGGAGTTGGAATAATTGTAATTGTTGCGCTGTTATCTGCCGGGGTTATTTCAAGCTCTGTTGTAGATAGATTCGCAGTAATTTCATAATTACCGGTATCTGTTACTGTAGCTGTAATTTTTAAGATTTTGGAAGTACCAGTAGCTAAATCTCCTACCTTCCATTCTCCGGTTACATTGTCATAATTAAGACTATCTGAAGAAACAAACGTATATCCGTCTGGCAGCAAAGCGTTAACTAAAGTATTGGTAGCAGGAGTGGCAGAAACATGAGTAGCGGTAATTGTAAATACTACATTATTGCCAATTACTGGGGCATCATTATCTACTACTAGATCTATAGCTGTGTCAGTTCTTTTTAATGGTAAGCTTAGAACTTCTACTTCTAATTTTCCTTCGATAATTTTTTCAGTATAAAGTTGTTTACTGATTGGATCTGTATTGACTACCAAATCTTGAAGAATATTATCAATAGTGTATTCGATTCCTTGTATTCGGTTAAAACCAGGAGTTATATTCAAAGCACATCCTTTTGTAGCTGATCTTTGGAACCACGTATTACCTCCATAATTAGCATCGTTAGAATTACCTAGACTAAAGAAAGCGCCTCTTAGAGTAATTGTCGTATGAGCTAAAGTGAAATATTTTAATAAGACATCTTTACAAACAGTATTTGAAAAATAATTCGCGGCATTGTCAGTTGTACCAACGGCTAAAACACAACTCAATAATAAAGAATTTGCATCTATTACATAAGTCGCTCGCCCCACAAAAGGAACTGGATAAATCCACGCTCCACCAATCTGACAATATGCAACTTCCCCCTTATTGTTTAGATTTAATTTAGAGAAGTTTAAAAGGTGAGTAATTTTTCCACTATTTACTATTTTAAAATCTTCCAAAGAAACAAATCCATAGATTGATTCATTAATTGAACGAATATACCCTCCAGTTAAAGCTGTACTTTTTTTAATTTCCTTTGCAACAACATCTATAATTTCAGATTTCCCTTGTCCTTGATCTTCGTCTGAAAAAATACTTTCTTCAAGGTTGGTAACTCTGAATTGCTTTACTAATTCTTTGGGATTATGGTTTTCAATTGGAAATATAAAATAATCTTTTACCTTAATTTCATTAAAATTTATACTTAAAGAGTATTGAAATTTATTTGCAGTCCCATTCTCTTCTGAATAATACATAGCGTTTAAAGCATCGTAATAAGTGCCATAAAGAACTCCATTATCATTATTAGAAGGCGAAAAAATTTCCCCATCTGTAAATACATTTTTTTTCGTACCCTCTACGGTAAAATCAATTACAGGTAGGCTATCTTTTATACCTGAAAATATATACCTTTTTGATTCTCGGTAGCTTAAAGAACTAATTCCACCTACTTGATAAACTTGAGAACCACTATCTAGTTTAAATACTTCACCTAAATTTCTAAATCGTTCCCATTGTTCATCATAACATCTAAACTTTCTAAATCTCTGAACCCTCCAATCTTTGTTTACATCTATTTTTAGAGCTTCATTTTTTCTTTTGTAAACTAATCCCTTCCTTGTATCTCTAAATTTACCTGTTAGATCTAAGATCTCATTATCAAAAAAATCATATTCAACAATATCTCCTAGATAAGTATCACTAATTGCAGTTGTAGAGAACTTATCTTTTGAAATTGCAGTTAACACTAATCTTTCAGTTTGTGGCGCTTGATTTTCAGCAGCGGTCATACCAGAATAAGCCTCACCATTATGTACCTCTGTATTAATTAATCCCCCTGGTTGAAGTATCACTTTGCCAAAAGTGATTTTTTCAATAGTTACATCTGTCGCAATATCACCTACTAAAACATTCGCTTCAATTAAAATTTCTGTATCAGAATTAATTGCTTTAATTACATGATCGTATCTATACCCAGCGTTAACAAAATAACTTATAGTTTCTCCTACCGCGAATTCCTGAGTAAATAGAGTTCCCGAGCCAGTAATAATATTACTATTGGCAATGGTTGATATAGTTCCGGTCTGATCACTATTAAATCGCTCACGAATTACTTTACCGTCAATATATGGGTTTTCAAATCTAGGTGCGCTATAAGCTATAATCGCTCCTACAATAGGAGGAATACCGCTAAGTCTATGCGCCCCATCTCCATAAGATTCAGTTACGGTTCCTATGGCTCCTACTTTTGCTGAACCACCATATCCTAATGGCAAACCAACTAAAGTAACTTTTGCACCATACGACAAAGAAACCCCACTTTTAAAGTAGGTATAATAGTTATAAGGTGTTTTTGTTACTTTACTTTGATCTTCTATTGGTGAAGTATCACTTTCATTGATAAGGTATTTATGCAAATAATCTGTTATCAGATATTTTTGTCCTGGAACCAATAAATTATTTTCTACTAAATTTTTAAGATCCTCATAATTAGTTTCAATAAAAATATTTGGATTTGAGCCTCCCCCAACTTCATCTATATGTAATCCTGGCATAGGTTAATTTTTTAAATAGTTATGATATACTGCAAATCCAACCGTTGCAACGGCTACAATGGCAAACTTTGAAATTGGTTTTTTATATGCTACGGTAAACTTTTTAAGCCTCCTTAACCATCCTGCCTCAAAATCTGCATTCCCAATATTGCGATAATGCTGTGCCCTTGCCTCATTAAATAAATACACAAAGCGGGCTGGATCTACTTTGTTAAGAGCTTGAAGGGTAATTGCACCTATCTTATTATCTTCTGACATGTTATACCCGAAATGATCATTCAAGACCTTTTGAGCTAATTTTGCACCATCCCCAGCATTCACTTGATGATCTATAATGGTATTAGCCATTGCCTGGTTATTGATCTCACTTGCTTTTTGCAAATCCCAAAACCAGTTTTTAAAAACACTCTGGGCTTGACTTTTTGTAATAGCTCTCATATCATTCTCTGAAGGTGGACGTTTAAGTAATCCCTCATAAAATCTCGCAGAAATACCATAATTGGTACCTACCAACTGGCCAAGGGAATTGTAATTTCCTCTATCTGAAGATATCTTTTGAAATCCGCCTTCTACTTGTTGTAGGAGTGGTAAGTAAGAATAGAAACTAGCCATTACAACGTCACTTCTTTAACTTCTTCACCAAAGCTCATTAATGCAATTAAAAGTAGTCCGGCTCCAATAGCCGGGATTAAATATTTGGGTGTATTATCCATGTTTGTTTTTTTAGGTGCCGTTATTACTACTTCGTCTAAACTGTCCATTTTTAGAATGATCTTTTTAGGTAGATCTAGTAATTTGTAAGCTTGTGGCTGGGTGCCTACATAACTAATTCTAACTATAGCATCGCCATTGGCTGTTAATTCACCAAAACCGCTGCTGTTTGTTGTGGTTCCTATATAAGATCCAATTGCTAAATGCGCCCCTTTTAAAGGTTCGCCAAACTCATTAACAACATTGGTGTATTTAGTGATTTGCATAGCTTTTAAGTGCCTATTCCAACCGTTAAAAGGTTAGGTATTATTTTTTCTATTTGCTTAATTTCTTCCGGTTCTAACTCATTAGTTAACCAGGTAATTAAATGATGTTTATCGCTTGTTAGTGGATCTCCATCATTCCCCCAAAATTTGGAATACTGTCTTCTTCCAAAAGCATCATAAACCTTTATAAAATCGTTGTAGGCAAGTCCAGTTAAAACAGTCTTTACCTTAGATACATTAGAATTTCCAACCGGAGCCATTAATACATAAAGCTGATCTGCTATAGAAAGAGCTTGTACTTGGTTAAGTGTACTTGCCGGATAATCATTATTAGTATCTAATTTTGGGGGTAGATCCTTTTTTAAAAATTGATATCCCACATAGGCTAAACCTCCAACGGCCACAATTCCTAAAACAGGAACTGCGTATTTTGCAATTTTGCTATTAGTACTCTTTACAATGGGAATTGTTGTTAATGCCATACTGGATATTATTAAGGGTATCATTTAGATATACATTTTAAGAAAGCCCCAATTGGTATCGAGCATCTTTCTGGCCTTGGGGCTTTTTGCCATTTGCTCCAATCTCTCAATTTGTTGAAGTGAAAGATTATTGTTCATGAACTGAAATGCCTTTACTTTTTTTGCTTCTTCTTCTGGAGTGTTAGCTGTAACTATTAGTGTCGCTGCCATCTTGAATAAGTTTATGTTTGGTTAGTAATTCTGAATAATCCTTTAAAAATTTTTCATTGCCTTTCAATCCCTCTACTATTACATAATAAGAAGCTGCTACATGATCATCTTTAACTTGTGCATTGTTGGAAATAAGATCTACAACCGTGCTTTTGGTATCGCTTAATTGCTTTTGTGGTTCTGGAGCATTTAACCCAGGTGTAGTTCCGCCTTTAAACGAAGCGATAATTTGTGGTAATGCAGATGGATTATTAGCAATACCTTCTACCAATTTATCTATTGCTGATGGTTTGCTATCTACCCCCAACTGGTGCCTTAAATTTTCATTCTCAAGCTTGCGGTTTTCCTTTACCAATTCATCATTGAGCTTTTTTATTTCTACAAAAGTTTCTTTTAGTTCCTGGTATCGATCTGCTTGGCTGCGCATCTCCATAATTTGAGGAAGCCCCAAACCAAAAGAATTACCAGCCCCCATAAGTCCAATAGAATTATTTAAAGATTGTTGTTGTGTGGCAGCCGGCAAAGCCTGACTACCACTTGCAACAACGTTTTTGTTGGTACTAATAGCGAAATTCAATCCACAGCCCTCACGAACAAACGAACTTCCATTCTTTCGTTTCTGAGCAATTTGAACGGTTTTAATACCACTCTCTGCAAGCTTCACAAAGTATTCTACCGGATCTGGAGAATCTTTTGTTAGGTCTTGGTAAGTGATACATTTTTGAATAATCTTATTCTTATCGACATCGTAAATTTCAAACCGGTTTAGCGGATCTTTCGCTAACCACTCGATAAGGCTCTTTAGTTCGTTAATTGAATTTGCCATAGTTTTTAATCACATTCTGTTATAGGAGAACCGTAATACACAATAAGTTTACGCTTCGCCTCTTTTGCCCCTGTAAATACAATAGGCACATTATTAGTCATTACCATATTAAGCACGCCAGCAAAAAATTTACCTCCCGGCTTAATTACTGAATGGAGAACTTCAACATCATTTTCACCAAAATTGTAGAACGTTGGTTCTATCATTCCGTTTAATGGGAAGTTGTCTGTATCATCCCGTATGATTTTGAAATCCAAGTTTGCTTTTAGCATGTTTCATCGTCTTTTATAACTCCGAATACTACCTCTATCTCTAATTCTGCTGCTAAGGCTGTAGAAGTAAATAGCCTTGCAGTAATTTCAGTTCCGCCTTTAATTTCAACAGGCTTAAACCCATCGGTAAAGTTTCCGGCATTAGATTTTTTCCATAATTCAAGATCCATAGGAGCTGAAACTTGTGAGCCGTTTTCATACAATCCTAGATCTACAATTTTACCTGGTGCAGATGCAACTGCTACAGCTGCCACTACTCTCTTTCCTTTATCTAAAGTGATTGCTTTTTCTGCCAAAGTTTCCCCAGCTGCAAGCTTCATTTTTAGAGTAAACCAATCTATTTTTTCCATCTTATAAGATTTTAATGGCAGCTGTTAATAAAAAAAGCCCTAACCCAATAAGGCCAGGGCTTTTTCACAATAACTAACCAACCAAACTTTTATTTACTGTTTTCTTGAGGTTTTGAAACCTTGTAATCTTACTTCTAGGTAATTGAATTTACCAGCGGCAGATGGTGCTAATACTTCCCCGTTTGGAAGTCTTAATACCCATTCCATTGGCTGATCATCTACCAAGTAGTTAAAACCTTCTAAGTCATGGTAAAGATCATCTGGAGAACCAGGAGAAATTGTTTTCACTAAGTCTGCTAATGGTAGATCTACTACTTCACGTCCATTTTGAGTAATTACAATACTTGCATTTACCAAAACTACTGGAGCTTTTTTAGAAGTGTAATCTAATGCACCTTCTTTTCCTTCAGCATCACCTTCGGCAAAACCAATGGCAATCTTATCAAAGATTACAGCTTGATTCTTAGGTAATTTTGTTTCAGACAAAGAAGAAACACCGTCTATTTTCTTAGTGTTTTCGTCTATAATTCTAATTGCTCCCCCTGCATTGGTTACGTTTTTACGTACAAATACGGTGTGACGAGTAAGTCTAACATTGTCCCCACCTATAAGGCTGTTCAACTCGTTAGACATCATGCTCCCTACTGCGAATAAGAAGGCGATTGCGGATAATACTTTTTCTCTATTTTTCATTTTAACTGTTCGTTTTTAAATTGATGATGATTGATGAATATTAAATTTTGGTTTTGGTTACTTAAAACATATTAGAAGAAACTTCTTCAGTTTCAGTCTGGTAACTTTCTGCTATTTGAACAGGAGCTCCCGGATTGATATCCTCGAAATTGATTATTGGTGAAGCCAACATAGGAATGTTTTCTCCATCACAAGGACAAGCTAATCCAGCCATTCCAGCAATAAATTTGTCTGATCCTGTGCTTTCTGCTGTTACTTGAATTTGGTCTTGGGCGAACCCTTTAACCAGTTCCGAAGTTTGGCGAATAGCCATTCCGATTGCTAATGCTTGTACAAGGGTCTCTCCACTTGTTTTTGGTTTAAGGGCTGATGCACCAAGTAGAGCAAGAACAACAATACCACCGCGTGCATAAGTTTTTTGCGGCTCTGGTACCAAAGTCATAATTCCACCGGATAACGCGCCTCCGCCGAATGCACCACCTAATACTAGGCCGTTTTCAGCTACTTTTGCGGATGTTATTTTTCCGAAATTCATAGAAAATTGATTTAAAAAATGGTTACTAAATTTATTTGTACGTTGCTGCGATTACTTATTTATTTTTCTGTTTGGTAACAGCCGAACTCCAAGCAATAAGCCCGAATGCGCTAGCTATAACCCAAGGCAAATAATCCTTTTTTCTAACTTCACATTGCTGCGTTTGCATGTTTTCCTGCATCTCCTTAAATATTACATGGTTAACAATTACTTTATTCTTATTCCACTTAAATGATTTTGGAGTGGATCCTTCAAAATTCACAGCATCGGTCATTTGAATAGATTTTACTGGATCTATATTCACACTTTTTAAAGTTTGCTCGTAAGCAAAAATTAAACTTGTGATCATTTCCTCTATCAGCATAACTTTACTCAAGGCCACATTCTTTAAACTTGTAGTTAAAGCTATATCTGCCTGTTTTGAATAATAAGCACGAGAAACCTCTAAAGATTGAATGATGCTATTAATTAGAGCGATATAAGCCGGATCTGCATAATTGGAAGCTGCTTGCAACAAACCAATTAATTGAGTAAACCAATTTTGAAAAATGGAAGTAAACCAAATTCCTACTTCTTTAGATACGCTAACATCTATACCCTTAGCTTCTTTAAACTTTCTAAAAGCTCCACTTTCTAAAGCAATCTTGAAATTATCTGCTACAACGCCTGTAGCAGTTAATTGCAACTTATCTATTAAGTTGGTGTACCAGTTAGCCATTACTTTTTAGTTTTTTTGGTAGGTTTTTTAACTGTTTTCACAGAAGCTTTAGGTGCCGGATTACCTCCTTTGATCATTGGAAGTAAAAACGGTAAGGATGCCAAGGCTACACCTCCTATAATAAGTCCTGTATTACTACTTCCTACTTTGTCTCCAGGTCCAACACCGTTCGGCTGACCACCGCCACCAAAACCAGCGGTTTGAACTGTTGTAGGCTTTATTGTGGTAGTACCACCATCATTGTTGGAATTACTGCCAGAACCAGAATTAGTAGTTGTTGGCGTAGGATTGGAATAATTACCTCCAGAACTCGTTCCTTTAGTAATAGCATACACAGGCATTTTTACATTCCCGTGTCTAAATTTATTATCGGCATAACCAGATTTTAAAGGAAACGTAACCATATCAACGGTTCTAAAACCGGTAATTGATAATCCCATTCCTTGTGATGAAAGTTGTTGCTTTATTTTTTCCAATGCTTGTTCGTAGAACGTTTCAAGCAACTTTTCGGCAGCCTTATGCCCTTCTATCGTGCAATCGGCTAAATTTTTTCCTTGCACATCTTTTCTCGAAGCTATGTAAGCTTCCATGTACTCCACAAATTTGTTAAGATTGGTATCGTTTATAGTTTGTTCAAGTCCAGATAGTTTGTATAAATGTGGGGCATCAAGACTAATAGAGTTTTTAGCTTTAGAAGGTGAAGTAGAAGCACCCCAACATCCTAAATTAAACCCATTGGCCAATACAGCACCAAATGTATCTGATATTAGATCTGGAGGTAACATGTCTAAAAGTTTTTTTCCTGCTGTTGCTGCGGCTGCGGCTGTTGCAATAAATCCCAATCCATCAGGATTTTTAAATTGCAGGAAAAAAAGCTTTCCTTGAATTACAATTCCTTGATCTACAATTTGAAATTTAGGATCTAACCCTTGAGAGGTATATTTTGATATTTCTGCTCTAATAGCATTTACCGTTGCAACGGGAATTCCATTGTCTATTAAATGTTTACAGAATTTTTCAAAATTAGAAATGATATTTGCGGTGCGCTCATCTTGTGGCGCATTTAAACCAACGTGTGATAATTTATTCATGGGTAAATCAACTTTTTCTAAATAATTAACTTCTACATTCTCATGCTTCGTTGCATCGAGAACGAACGTTGGTGCATTGCTTGTAAATTCTTTTTGACTTTGATCTTTGGGAACTACCACATATACATGGGTAAATTCTTCCGGAAAGAAATATGGCTGTCTTACTTGTCTAATAGCATGGATAATCCCCAAATTGGATAAAATGCTACTGGCAAATACCGAATAACTTTTACAGTCAACCCCTTGTTTTCTTTGCTTCCAAGTACAAGCCGGTGAGCGCAACTGTTGAAGTGACCCATCGGCCTCATATTGTACATGGGTATAAAGGAAGTTGTAAATATTATTCACTGTTTCTTCTACCGTTTGGCCTTCAAATCGTAATGCTAATTTTGCCGTTTGATGCCTGAATTTTTCAATCCATTCTTTCATACGGTCTACTGTATAATAAGTATCACCATCTCCTAACGGAGTGGTGTTACAGCTTACACGTGGGATAAGTTTAGAGTACTCTTTCCCATCTTTCAGCTTTCGCTTTAATACTGTAGATATGTTTACGTTTTCTGCCATCTAATTAAGTCAAAGAACTTACTTGTGAGTGGCTAAACTAAGGAGGTTAAATAATGAAAATGTCGGTAAGCGTTGTGAACGGTTGTATTTTCTACTTTAATCCGTTTTAACGTTCTTTTTGGTTGTATTTGGTTTTTTTTAACGTTTTACGGTTGTGAAGTGTCGCTAATGGTGGTGAATGGCTCTAAAGTGTCGTGAAGCTTAACGGTGTGAAATAAAAAAAGCCGTTGCAACGGTTATGCAACGGCTAGAATAATTTATAAATATTGAATTTTTGATGCTTTGTCCGCATTGCGTTTCTGAAGCAAACCCTTTAGATACATTTCAATAAAGGGATTATCTTTAGTGAAATTGTTTGAAGTCTGAGCATATTTAAAACTTATCACTTCATTACATGAAGTACGACTAAAATGTATAGGATTTCTAGAAATGATAGAGGCGCATTCCCATTTCTTAAATATGTTTCTTTTAAAATCATCTGGTACGTATCTCCATACTTTAATAGGCGTTGAGATAAAGAAAAACAGCCTCCAACAATCTAGGAACTGAAGATAATAGCGTGTGCCAAAACCATGATAATATTCTTCTTTAATTCTATACTTTGTTAGTTTCATTGGTTAAAAGTTAAAATAATTCTAATTGATATTCGTAATTCTTAAATCTATACATTGCCTTGTCATAGATCACTTTTGAGAGTTCGCAACCATGAAAATCTATATCAAACTTTAAAGCTGAGAGCGCATCGGAGAAACTACCACCATAAGGGCTAAAAACTTTATCTCCCGGATATGTATAATTTTCAAATTGCCAATCATATAAAAAAATAGGCTTTTCGGTGGGATGGATCCTGCGTTGGTTCAGTTTTTTATTTCCCTGGTGAATATGGCCATGTTTTACAGATTTCCCTTGCATCATCCCATTCCACATAAATTTGTAAATAACCGTTGGCCGGTCAAAAGATGTCCAGGCTAATTCATAATCATTAAAAGAATTACTACCATTACATTTATCCCAAATAATCCAACCTCTAGGATTTTCAGCAATAAACTGATAAATATCTTTCCCACGTGGCGTTTTAAATGGTTTTCCAATAAAATCGAAATAATTAGCACCCCAAATAATTTGATTTTCTGATACTCGTTTCATTTCAGTAAACCATTCTTCTGTTGGGAGTTCCCATGCTTCAGTTACAGGGTACATTCTTCTTTTAATTTTTGTCCTGGACACTTCACTACCATAATACCCCCTTTTTTCCGGACCACTAAAATATGGAGGATCTGCAGATACTAAATTGAAATACTTATTTCCAAAGTCCCTGGAATATTTAAGACAATCTATTTCATGAAGATGGATCATATTAAGTTAGTTATAGCCGTTGCAACGGTTTTGCAACGGCATGGGGTTAATTATTCACATACCACATAGCCGGAACTACAAGACTTAGAATATTGAGGTTTTTCAAATAAGTTAATTTGTCCTTTTCTATCTCGAATATATCTTACTACATCGCTAATGGTTGTAATTTTTTTTCCGCTTTTAGGATCAAACCCTGATCGATAACGCATTGGTATTTTATCTGGTTGGAAAAAAGTACTATCACATTCTTTTTCATAATCTACTATATCATCAAATGTTTCAGGAAAATGATCTAAAATAATAGCCAATTCTTCTATACTAACATAAATACATGGAAAACATCCAACTCGTGATATACCTAAATAATAAAGAGGATTTATTCTATAGCCTCTTTCTAAACTATACAGAATTACTTCATCTGCAGTTGCACTAATAAACGGTCTACGCACATCATCCGCAAATTTTTTACACCATGCAAAAACTTCCTTTTTTCTGTAAGTATGATATTTTTCATCATTAAAGCCAGCTGCTAATCGTTCTATTGCTTTCTTTAATTCCGCTTTCTGATTAATACTTTTAGGAGGCTTTGCCTCATACCTCTCGATTATAATTTTATTACTCTTATATGGTTCAAAATAATATTTGAAGAATCTGCATTCTTCTGTCATTGTTGAACGCATTAAACTCTCATCATTTCTTATTCCTTGGAAAACAGTAATGTGATCTTGAAGACTAAGAATATAATCAATCATCGGTTTTATCTTAAGTTCCTCAGTACAGAATCTGGCCTTGGTAGATGGAAATCTTTTTTTCTTCTTAACCATATCTATAAATCCATCATATTTTTTAGATCCGAGAATTAAGAACTCAACCCCACTTTTTTTAACTAAATACTGAAGATGCGCATACGTCCAGCTATGTTCCCACTGAGTATCACAAAAAACTGCAATAATATTTTCTACTCCATAAGTTTCCATACAATAGAGTAAAGTTGCTTCGCTATCTTTTCCTCCAGATAAAGGACAAAGTAATTTCATAAGAATTAGTTATAGCCGTTGCAACGGTTTTGCAACGGCATGGGATTAATCTATTTCGGCATAGCCTTTAGGAGTTCCAAGACAACGAAAAAGCTCTTTTACTTCCGGTTCGGATAAGGTTCTTCGCCCTTTGGCCTCTTCATCTGAAATATTGGGATTCTTTTCAAACTCTACCTGGATCCATTGCATGGTTTTTTTTACTCGATCACGGCTAATATGATTAAAGAGCTTGTAAATTTTTGATTTTTCTAATCCGCTAGGAATTGGTTTTAACTGATTTTGTAATGACATCGGTTTTTGATTTTCGGTTCTACATTCCATTTTTGCGGTTGATTTGGTATTGTCTGTTGGCATCTTTGAAATTAGAAGCCCAAACAATAGTATTTCCATTGTTAAAGCTGAATTTCTTAAGGCCTTTTTGTTTTAATTGTTTTTCGTTTTTCTCATATTCTCTGTGGGTTTTTAATAGTTTCTTTTCTCTTTTTCTTCTACGGACTTCCTTAATAACGGAGTGGGTTATAAAGAGGATAAATAAGGCTGCTAATGCGTAAGCTAGAAGGTTGAATGTGGTCATAATTAATAGGGTAATTTTATTTATACAATTTTGAGGTTATAGGGTTAAGAGGTTGATTTAATTCGTTGTAATTCCAATTTTAGAACTTTGTTATCGCTGCGAGAACAAGCCAATTTCATTTTAAGAGTGGAATTCTCAATTAATAATTTTCTGATTTTAAAGGCACCGCAAAAAATAAGGGCTAAACCAATGATCATTAAGAATAAATACAGATGTTGGTAATTCATGGGTTAACTATTTAATTTTGTGAGTAATTGAGTTGGAGTTGGTACTTGTTCATCTATAGCCATTACAAAGCGGTTGCAACGGTTCTTTTCATAATCTGAAGTTGAAGATTGACTCTTCATTTCATGTAGCGCATCAATTAAAATCAATGCTTTATGAAGCGATAATTTTAGCCTGGCATTTTCTGCCGGATTTTGAGAGGCAGTACGTACATTGAAATCATACCAAAGCTCTACAGTAATACTCAAATCTTTCATGAATACTTTAGGATCAGGCATAAATTCCTGTAACATTTGTAAAGTGCCGGAGTAATTATTTAAAGCCACTTTCATGAGTTCAAAATCACTTTGTTTAATCTTGGTAAGGATGATTATATTTCTCATAACGTGTGGGAAAAGATTAAAAAACTCGTGTTATTTTCATAAAAATTCACCTTGTTTGCAACGGTTAAAAACGGTGAATCATAGAATCTTCTCAGCATCCCTTCAATAATATCTTTTTCAGGTTTGCGATTGTGCTTAATTGGAGAATACCACACAGGGCACACTTTTTTACCTCTCGAATTGGTATGCTTTAAATGATCATTCCCATTTTTGAGTAAAATGCTCATAGATATTTTACTGCAGTTGGAACAATAAATATTTCTATCTCCTGCACACGTGCATTTTTTAGAATTATAGCTCATATCTGGAGTATTTTAATTGATGTTTTACATTTGCTTTTCTAATAATCTCCGGGAGATCCTTGTACACATCTTTATTTCCAATTTGTTGCACTTTAGTGCATAATTCATCAAAGTTGATCTTATCACTTAAATAACTTTTTACATGACGTTGCGCCTTTTGCAAATCGGTAATTTTTCGCTTACGTTTTACTGCCTTAACCTTAGAATCATCTGTTTTGGTTTTTAAATATGCCTGGTGTTTTCTCCATGCTTCTCCAGCGTAATATTTGAAACCGCCTTCTTTAGCTGTGGTTCTGGTAAGATCAAAATATTCACCAGGAAAGAGTAAGTTATAATCCGGATGTTTTTTTAAGAATCTCCCAACGGCTGCTAATCCATAGCGCAGTTCGTCAATTTTTTCTACCAGGTGTATTTTCTTGAGTGCATAGCCAGAAGGATTAATAAATTTCTTCTGGATCCATTCGTTATATGCTTTTAACCAGCTGGCCAGAAAGGGAGTTTTGTTTTTATAAAGTTTAGCAGCTTGTTTAAAAAAGTCTTGAAGGATCAGTTCTTTAAATTCTTCCCGGTCCATAGATCCGGAATGAGCTTCTTTTTCTAGCACCTCTTTTCGCAATGGCTGGTAGGAATCATATTCATGAGCAGCGAGCTTGGCTGCAAAATCTGATTTCTCTTCCAATTTGAGGCGAAGAAAACCGCTAAGTGTATTTTTTTCGGCCCCGGCTGTAATATTTTTTTGCGCAACCGTGTTTTTTTCAGGCGTGGCATCGTTTTTTTCTACAACTTGCTTTCGGGTGTTTCCAATAGAAGAAAAATTAAGTGATGTGAGGCCTTGTGCCGAACTCCTTATCTCCGAATGTTTACTAACATTCGCTTTTATTTCTATATTGTTTAAAGAAGTTCTATTAGATACATTGTTATGGGGACATTTTGTCCGCTCGCCAGAGGTAATTAACTGATTTTCAGCAGCACGATTTTTTGAGCTGTGGTTATCGGTAACGGCTAAAATTTCAGGATTTATACGAACTTTTACAGGTCTAGAAGATCCATAAAACTCATAATCTTGCAAAATACCAGCCTCCTCAAGGCGCTTTCTTTGCCTTCTAAGCGTTCTTTTACAAATATCTAACCTACGCTCCTTTTGAATTTCTTCGCTCGTCATCCATCCGCTATGCAACTCTACAGAAGGAAGAGATCCCGGTATGTCAATTTGTATTTCCTTTCTAATCTCTTTTCTTTTATACAGTTGCTGGCTGTAATGCCATACAATAGCTTCAAAAACCAATTGAGTTTGATATTTTAAGGTCTGGATCTTTTCTTTCATTGCAACTAAAGAGCCGTTGCAACGGTTATATTCTTCTACACGTTCATTGCGTTCCCACGTGTTTAAAGGGCTTATCATTTCATAAAAGGTATTGAGCGATTTTATTTCTTTTGGCTGCAACGGTTTTTTGCAACGGCTCTTTTCTACCTCATTATTGTATTTTTTAATATCTAAGTTCTCCAGCTTCACCTTCTTGTTGTAAGCCTCCTTCGCCTTAAGATAGTTTTCTCTGGTTTTACTTACGTCTGAGTTTATTATTATAGGATGCACGTATTGCTGTTCCCGTTGTTCCGGTTGCAACGGTATTTCCTGTTTGCCGTTGGAAGGCCGTTGCTGGCCGTTGGGAGGCACGTTAAAAACTCCGTTTAATTCTAAAATTGCGCGGTTAAGCATATTGGGGTTTGAATTTTTTGTGTATTTTTGCATATCTACTATTTGTTGTAAGACAAATTATTGTTAGGAGAGCAGGGGTGCTCTCCTTTCTTTTTTTACCGTTTTATTAATAATTTTATGTTTTGACTTCCCTTTATTTCCTCAACATATAATACTTGAGCACTAAAAAGTAGTCGTTCTTGTTTTTCTCCCCAGTCAATTTTAGGATTGGTAATAAAACTATCTAAAGAAACCTCCATTGCTATACGATGAATAGGACCAGAATTGCCCATGTAGGAATTTAGCACGATACCGACAGTTGTTTTATTGATTAGAACAATATCACCAGTATCAAATATTTGCGGTTCCTTTTGGACTTTGAAACCTTTTAATTTTACTTCTATATAATTTTTGGGTTCTGGTTCAAAGCAGCACCAAGAGAATAGAGAATAGTTCTCAGCCATTAACAAAATGTCAGATTTTTCAATTTTATTAAATATTTTATCTCTTCTACCCTCTTCTGAATAAGCGACGATGATTGATTCTTTAATTCCTTTGCTATCCATAAATTGATATTCAATCGCAGGTACATTTTCTTCTTCATTCTGGCATTGAGTTACCAATACCTGAAGCGTATCGGATAGATCAAATAATTTTGCTCTCATATTATTGGTTATTGGTTGGTTGGTTTTCTTCCAGCTTATCCAGATCCAGAAACATTTCTTGATGGTAGATCTCGAAAACCTTTTTACGTACACACTCATATTCATTCTTGTTTACGTTTTTTAATTTGGATATACGCCAAGAACTTCTACCTTCTTTTTGTTGCTTAATAAGTTCTTGGAGGGTTCTAGCTCCACTATTAATACAATCATCCTTACCAAAGTCTATCCCGAAACTGGAAATTTGATAATTGGCTTGTTTTGATGCATGTAATCTGATAGTTTCTACGCTATTAAAGGAAGATTGATGTTTATTAGTATCATCGTATAAAACATTTTCATGCTCTAACCAGGCTACCAGTTCTATATCATGCCAGGCATCATCAGAACTGTCTCTTAAAAAATAATGTATCTTCATAATTGGTTGATTTTTAAAGTATTTATTTAAAGGCCGGCACAAAAAAACAGTCTATTTCTTCGCCATCGAACCACTCGGATATCTCTGGTTTTCTTCTTGAAAAGAACAATTGGGAAAATGTTGGTTTGTGAAATTCATAACAAGCATTCACAAACTCTTTATTCTTGACCGTGATAGCAGGATTAGAAAGAACTGTTTTATAAAAAGCGAGATCACAACGATATCTAAATAATCGTATACGCAGAATGCGCTTTATAACTCCTCCAATAATTACCGTTGCCAACACCGTTGCAACCGCTATTAAAAACATTTCCAGTAATTTATCTGCCATAATATTTAATTTAAAATGGGCGCAGCCTATGCAAGGAGTACGCCCATTGGACTTGCGTCCGGGTATCATGAGTTATAGATTTCCATTGCCATGGCCTCTATAAATTCTTGAGAATATTTTTCTTTCTTCTTTGGTTTTTTAGAAGTGTATTTTTTCTTTTCTTCAGTAATTAACTGCATAAATGCCTCACGCTGGGTATCATCCAACGCCTGGTAAGTGGCATAAACAATATGTGCAGTTAATTGGCTCATAGTTTTATAAAAAAGGCCATGACGTAGGGGTCATAGCCGTTGCAACGGCTATTGTAGGGAATAGTCGTTTATCTTCTTTTCGTAAAATTTTTTGAATACAAATGTGTTTCTAATACCAAGCTCTAAACTTTCTAATTTTTCGAGTTGTGCTTCTAAGTGGGTAATTTTGTCTACTAATTGTTGATTGCGCATAATTATTGAGTTTTAGTAGCTGTATCATCAGCCGGGTTATAGTCTTTGGTGCGTAGCTTTTTAAGCTCTACCTCTTTTGTAATAATTTCGTCCTTGTACCTAAACAGCTCTAGTAACACATTAAAATCGCTTTGGTGACCAGCTAAAACATCACTTACTATTTTGGGTGTGTACGCTTTAGCTCGTGCAGGTTCCAATCCCGCAGCGTTTAACCGCTTACTAATCACCTTGGCATAGCCAGCGGGGAAAATTCCCCTTAATTCTTTGCGCTCTTTCTCTGTTACCTTAATTTTCATATCTTACGTGCTTTTATCGGTGTTAAAAACAACTTAACACACTTTTTATATGAGCATTCACACTTATTATACTACAAACATATAAAAACTTTGCAAATATTTTGAGTATATCGGTAAATAATTTTGTTAAATAATTTTAATTATATGAATATCAAAGAATTAAGAGAAAAGACCGGTTTATCTCAAAAAGCATTTGGTGAAAGATTAGGACTCTCTCCACAGAGTATTTTAAATTATGAAGCAGGTAAAAATGTACCCGAATCAATTCAGAAATTAATTCGATTCGAGTTTGAAGATGATTTACAAGAGAAAGGTCGTTTAATCGCCAAAAGAGATAATATGGCTACTCCTGTAAACCTTGATGATTTAAAGAATCTGGCAAGTTTAGAACAAGAAAATATTTCGATTAAAAAAGATTTAGAACATGCATTGGAAACAATTCAACTGCAGAGAAAAAATATACAACTCCTAGAAGATCAAGTGCAGCTGTATAAAGACAAATTGAATCTTACAGATAATAGGAGCAAAACCGCCTAAAAATAGTCTGGAATTCTGAAACGAACGTGCGAAAGTAAAGTTTTAAGAGCAAAGACCATCCTTACTAAATTTCTAATTATGGAAATAGATAGCGAGAAAATTAAAAAACATGAAGCTTGGCTAACTTATGTCGTCAACGAGTATTTCTACTGGAAAGAAGTACGGGAAGATATTAATACCAGTGAAGATAAAAGATTGCAAGCTTCTAAAGAACTATTAAAAATAAAAGACCGCTTTTTAAACTACCTGGAAGAAAATAGAGAGCTGTTACCCTTATTAAATGAAGAGAACCTTGAGCGAATTAAAAGAATGCTGTTGAATAAAATATAAATAAAATTTCCGGGATGCGCCCTACAGTATCTCCGGAAATTCACAAAAAATGAACGACCTAATTAGTATTATGGTTGGTTTTGTAGTAGGGATCTATTTAAGCATTACCATAAAAACCATCCTAAAGTTAAATCATAGAAAATCAGTGAAAATTTTACTATTTCTACTGTTGGCTTCATTTCCCATAGCCAGTATTTATTATTATATCTGGCACCAATAACAACGTATTTAATTTTTAACCCAAATATATATTACACATGAGAAGAATTACATTACTAATTGCATTGCTTACCGTTACTAACTTTTACGCACAAAATAAGAACCTGGCTAAGGTTCAAAAAGTGAATGGAATAGAAGCCTATATAATGTCTGAACCTTTGCGAGATTATGAAGTGGTGATGGGTGGAGACAACAAAATACAATGGGGAAGTTTCTTTACTGGAGGAATTATTAACGCAAGTATAGAAGGCAGAATTTCAAAATTTGTAAAAGCATTACAAGAAAAAAGCGAAGAGGAAGGAATTAAGTTTGATGCCGTTGTATATACCGATGGTAAAAACGTTTCTGCCATCAAATTTACGGAAGAAAAAACAGACGAGAACGAGCGTATGGCAGAAGTTCAAAAAATGGAAGGGATCCCATTATTCATTTTAAGCGAACCTGTGTTAGACTACACCGTAGAAGTAGATAGAGGAGGCGGAATTAAATGGAAGTCTTTAGTTACGGCCGGATTAATGAATAACAGCATAGAACAAGATGTTGAGCAGTTTGTAAAAGCTTTAGACGGAAAGTTTAAAAGAAATAAGATTGATGCTATTATGTATGCCGATGGAAAAGAGGCAGATGGCATCAAGTTTAGAGGATAATCGCAACCCCAGTTCCCGAGCCAACTTTTAATTGACAAAAGGATTTTATGCAATTTCTATCATTGATTATGAACAGCTTACAAAATAAAAATATGACTACGAAAACTGAAAATCCTTGTGTCCCTGGTTCGATTCCTGGAGGCACCACCTTAAAAACCCCTAGACATTTGTCTTGGGGTTTTTTTAATTTAAAGCTTATTCTTTTCTTTTATACACTCTAATCTACAGCCGATATTGATACCTTGTTTTAAAGCATAGATTTACCGTTTCAACTTTATTATAATTAGAATAAGTGTATACAATTTGATTTTATATACAGTTTTAACGCTGCTTAAAATTTTATTCTATATAGATAATTGTATCTACATCGTTAGGAGGAGAAAATTTTGAGAGCGAAATATGCCATTTTCTAATTGAAAACTATTTCTTAAACACAACTAAAAATCAGTTTAAGAGCTTAGAAAACTCCTTCAACTACAATAAAGAAGCACAGAAAGTTTAGTCTCAATATTTTTTTTGGAAATTACTCAATGGCCTGAGATATTTTTACGTTCACTACAAGACCTAATGATTTTAAGATGAGCTTAAGTCTTTTCTTCCCAACTTCCGCTACGATTGCCTCTTTCCCTTTAAAGCTGCCTTTAGAGATTATAAGATGATCGCCGGGAGTGATGTTAGAAAGTTCAACATCGCTGTAGTCTTCCTCAGAAAGCCATGTTTTCAGCGTATCAATCTCGGCTTCTCTTACAATAGCTGGCTTACCTAACCAAAATAGAAATTGGACAACCCCAGGAACCTCAAATACCTTCTCCCTTTCAGACTCATTCATTTTAACAAAAACGTAAGATTTTATTAACGGACTGGTTACTTTTTTCTTACGGTCGCTCCATTGGCGAACTTCTGTAACCATAGGGCAATAAGTTTCTATGCCTATTTTTTCTAACTCTTTAGCAACGGCTTGTTCTCTACGTGATTTTGTATAAATTACATACCAATTCATAGGCCTTCTTTAATAATCCCCGAAAGATATAATTAATTTGTAGGGCAAGATAAATTGGGGAAAGTTTTCTGTCTAACAAGGCTAAATATTATAAATGGAGAGCCACAGTTTTCTTATAGAAATTTTAAGCTTTTTCACCTAACTCCTTAAGCTTGGAGACGCTCACAGGTTTGCTTAAAAATCCCGCAATTTCTGGTATAGATTTAGCTTTCGACTTATCTGAAGTCGCTATAGATGAAGTCACTATATAAATTTTGGTTTCATGAGCATAGTTTGGGCGATGTTTCTTTAATTCTATTAAAAATTCCCAACCGTCCATCTCCGGCATATTTATATCCAACAAAATTAGGTCTGGAAGCTTAATTTCAGCATTTTTAAAACTATTTAAGGCTTTTTTAGCACGGCCATAGATTACCACATCATTAAAGACCTCTGTGCGATTGATCATTTTACCTATGATCATTTGATAGATTAAATCATCATCTATTACACAAATCTCTTTTTTCATTTAAAGTATACTTTAAAAGTTGAACCTTTACCTACTTCACTTTCTACAGCTACCTTACCACCCATAGCATCAATCTGATTTTTAGTGATAAATAAGCCCACTCCTCTGGAATTAGATCTTCTGGTAAAGGTTTTATACAATCCGAAGAGTTTATCGCGGTGTCTTTCAAGGTCTATCCCAATACCATTATCTTTTATCTCCAGAATCCAATTTGGATCTTCTTTTCTCCCAATAATATCTACCTCTAATTGAGTAGAATGGTTGCTATACCTAAGCGTATTGGTTAAAAAATTAAGAAGTACACTTTCCATATAGGCAGAGTTAAAATCTACTACCATTTCTTCTGGAATACGCACGTTAAAGATGGCATTCTTTTTATCTATTTCAACCTTCAAAAGATCTAACGTCTGATTCACATATTTTAAAACTGAAACAGGCTCTTCTACAAGGTCTAAATTAGAATGTATAGATACCACATCATTTAGATCTACTAAGGTTTGATTAAGTGAAACTGCTACCTTAGAAAGCATATCCACATATTTTAATTTCTCCTCCTCAGATTCTGCAAACTCATATAAACTTAATATAGACTGAATATTACTGGAGTGCGATCTTAAATTATGAGAAACAATATAAGAAAAATTGAGTAACCTTCTATTCTGTTCCATCACTGTTTGATAGGAACGTTTTAGATTTATCTCTGCCTGCTTCTTCTCGGTAATATCTTCAACAATTGCCACAACTGTAGTTGGAGCTTCTCCCTCGCGCCACATAGCAGAAACAGTAAGTTTTATCCAAACAATTTCAGAATTTTTACGAATAATACGCTTATTCAAGGTGTATTCTCTAAATTCCCCATCCCGTAAACGTTGCATATGATCTACGTCTTCTTGTAAATCTTCAGGAAAAGATAGTTGCATGAAATCTAGTTTTAAAATCTCATCTTTGCTATAACCTAAAAGTTCTCTGTATTTCTTATTGGTATCTAATATTCTGCCAGATCTTGAGTTTAAAAGAGCTACTCCTATTGCTGCCTGATCGTAAATACTTCTGAATTTTAATTCGCTTTTCGCCAATTCTCCTGCCTGCGATTCTACTAATGCTTCTAGTCTAGCAGGTTGCTGTAATAGTTTAAGCATTGCCCATCCCAGAAAAAGGGATAGTATTATCACAAAGATTAGAAAGGGAAAAAGGGTATAAAAAATACCTTTTTGATCGACCGGAGAAATATAAAATTTCCAATCTCCATCTGGTAGAATTACAGTTTGCGAATAGGACTTATCTATGTTTTTGATCTTTGGAAAATAGAAAATCTCTTCTCCTGTATCTTTATATATTTTTGAAAACTGAAAATTGTATTTATCTCCCACTAGATGAGATATTCCCGCTTTCTCTAATAAATTATTAAATTTCACTATGATAGCAGAAAAACCCCAAAATTTATTTTTTATAAAAACAGGTAATCTTCCTATAATTGCCAATCCACCTTGCCTTAATTCAAAAGGTCCGGCAAAATACATTTTTCGAAGCTCGATAGCCTTATAAGCCTCGGCATTTCTAGTAGTATCTTTAAGAATATTATAATCTATTACGCTTTTATTCTCTTCAAAAGGATATACCTGTTTGATTATGCCATGAGGGACCATCTCTACTCCGTCTATATAAGGATTCTCATCTACAAGAGCCGGAGCTACCTCGTAAAAATTATTAACTACTCCATTATCGTCGATAAGAAGGGCTAAACTAAGGGCTACTGAGTAACTATTTTTAAGGGAATGGTTAATGTTTTGTTCAACAAGATTGATGATGTTTGACATCTCTCGCTGATCTGCTTCTTTTAAGATCTGGAAACGCTGCCATATTCCAAACAAACCAATAGTTAGAAAGAAAATGCTTGTAATTATGCCTAAAACTAAGGGTCGCCTAAAAAACCTGCTAAAATTTTTTAAGTACTTAGAGGTAGAGTTCATGTAATAGGGAATAATTTATGTAAAATTAAACTACAAACTTTCTATTTTAATTTCTGAATTTACTAAAAATATCAACACAATAAATCACTTTCTAAGCCTGGATAAACCTTAAGCGTTAGATGATTTTCTAGTTTTTAAAAAGTATTTTGGATTAACCCCATATTTTTCTTTAAAGATCTTAGAAAAATAACTTCTATTGTTTAAACCGATAGAGATCACTATTTCAGAAATATTCTTTTCTGTAGTCATCAACATATCTTTTGCAGCTTCTAATTTTTTATGCTGAATATATTTATTTACAGTAAGATCATAAACATATTTAAAGCCTTCCTGAAGTTTATTCACATTAGTACCTGCTTCTTTTGCTAAACTTTCAACAGTAAGGTTGCTTCCAAGATCTCCCAAAATTCTTTTTGCTACATAATCTACCTTTTGGATATCAGACTTTCGTAAGATGGTAGGCAACCTATCTTCAGCTTCATCATCCTGAAATTGGGCAATTTGAATAACTAGCATATGGAAGGATTTCCCTTCTAAGAAAAGTGTTCTTAAAAAACCTGTATAATCTGGAGTATTCATTTCTTCCATGATATCTGCAGCTTTAATACTGTAATTACCTTGATAGAAGAATTTGTTTTTAGAAACTGCATCCTTAAAAAGATCTTTTAGCGTAGGGTTCAGATCTTTAAAATTATAGTTTGACCTATGAGCAAAGCTAGATCTTATTATTTCTAAGCTGGAAACATGAGTTTGAACATTTGCTTTAAAATATAGCACATGTCCATTATAACCACTACTAGAAACAATTATGTTTTGATAGGCGTCCATTTCATGAACCTCGTCACTCTCTTGAAAAGTATGAGCAACATGACCTTCTGAACAAAAGATAAATTTTAATGGATGAACCGTGTTTAATGAAAAGTGAATAGACACATCTTCATAGAATTTACAGCAGTAAGAAACAATCCCCATTCCGCAATCAAAGCTTATCCCTTTAATATAGCCTTCACCAATTTCCTGTGGAATGCGAATTGTGAGCTCTCCACTTCCATTAATAATGGGTGCATTAAGGTTCTTAGAAATATCCTCAATGATTTCTACTACGGGTAAAGTTTTTACGTCTATTCTCATAATAATATGCAAGACTCACTCATTGGTGAAGCAAGTAACAGGCCCCAAAATTAACAATAATTTACAACTTTATTGGTTATTCCACCAGTATGTAAAAATAATTCAGGTTTTCTTCTCTGAGCAAACAATATAGCAATTTAGAACTATTGGAATTATTTATTGTGCGTATAACGTTATGTTATAATGAAAAACAAGAAACTATGTTTTAATTTTTTGTTAAAAACCGCAATCTAAATTTGAATTACGTTAACTGAATGCATTTAATTATGAGATCTTTGTAATTGCAAACTTGAGACAAACTTAATTTACTCTTGTTTGACGCTATTTTTAAACAATGAATATTTTATATATTTTATTGGGGTTTGAAATATTACTAATAGTATTTCTTACAGTTTTTTTCTTCCGAAAGATCCAAAAGACACTTCGCAAGAAAGACAACTAATCCATTTTGGATGAGTTTAATAACTTATCCCATGTTTTTTAGTTACTTCCAAATTGTAAGCGATTCCAAAATATCGGTTTCATCAACCTGCTTGAAAATTGACATATTTTAGAATATCCAATAAGATACAGAAACCCAATAAGGCTCAAAACAGAATAAAACTTTTATAGGTCAAAATTGATTACAAACATTTTCAAAAAGCAAAAGGCAGCTATTTAATAAATAGCTGCCTTTAATATTTAAAAACAATCTGCTAATTAATATCCTGGATTCTGCTCTAAGTTTGTATTAGCATCCATTTCCCTTAACGGAACAGGAAGCACTAAACGGTTAGCATTATATGGTATATCTCCTACGTTACGCTTTAATCTTTTAGCATCAAATAAGGCAATACCTTCAAAAGATAATTCTCGCTGTCTTTCCATTAAAATAGTATCCAGATCTACTGAATCAAAAGTATCTGCCTTAGCACGATCTCTTAGCCTATTAATATCATCTTTAGGAGTTGCTCCAATTTCAGTATCTAATCTAAAATTACTTTCTGCTCTTATAAGATACATTTCAGATAAACGGATAAAAGGAATATTTGCAAATTGAGATTGCCATTTTGTAGTGGCTATCAATCTAGCTGTATCATAAAAAAACATTCCTCTTTCATCATTTGGATCATCATAAATTGCAAAATGTTCTTCATTAATAGAGATGTCTGGATTTCCTGGACGTCCTCCGAAATCCTGTCCTGCCCAGAATTCGTTAAATGAATTTATACTCACATCTTGACTTGTAACCTGCCAAGCAAAGATATCTTCGGTAGAATTACCATCATTATTAAATGCAGATGCAAAATCTGAAGTTAGCGTAAATGGAGAATCTCCAATCACTTCATTTGCCGCATCTCTGGCGTTGATATAATCACCCATTTGAAGGTAAACCCTAGCTTGCAGTGCTCTTGCTGTATATTTATCGGCATATACATCATTGCTTTCTGGCAATAAATTGTAGGCATCGCTTAGATCATTTAAAACCTGAATATAAACCTCTTCTGCAGTATTTCGCGGTGGTTTAGAAACCGTTGTTGCATCTAGCACCGGCTCTAAAACTATAGGAACTGCTAACTGAGAATTTGTTTGACCAGCTTCATAAGGTTTTGCATACAATCTAACCAGATCAAAATAGGCCAAAGCTCTTAAAAATTTAGCTTCACCTTCTGTAAGGTCTCTTTGATCTGCATCTTCAAAAACATCTAAGTTGGCCAATACGATATTAGCCTGATTATTAATTTCATAAGCATTCATCCAGATATCTTCAACATAAACGTTGTCTGAAATGATCGCCTTTTCTTCATACTCTGCTGGTTGTGTGTAAGTTCCATTCCAGGAAATTTTTCCATCATCGCCCAACAAATCTGCAGCCATGGCTATTCCTCCACCATAACTATCGTTATCTCTAGCTTCCCCGTATATATTATTTACTATATTCCGAATGTTAGACGGATTACTGGTAGCCACATCTGGCGATAGGTTTTGCTCTGGTTCTATGTTTAAATTATCATCACAAGATCCTAAACTTAGGGTAAGTAATGACAAGATGGTATAATAGGTAAGTTTTCTCATAATTCTTCTTTTATAGATCAATATTTAAACCAACAGTAAAAGTTTTAGCCGGCGGTGCCGAGTAAAAAGTGATACCTCTTTGGATGTTAGAATCTCCATTGTTATCATACGTAGATTCCGGATCGTATCCGCTATAATCCGTAAAGGTCAATAGGTTTAAACCTGTTAAATACACTCGTAATCTGTCTACATGAAATTTCTTGGTAACATCTAAAGGAATGGTATATCCTATCGTCATATTTCTCAATCTTACAAAATCTGATTTTTCTAAATATCTTGTTGATGCCTGTTGTCCGTTGGTAGAGTATAATCTTGCTTGTGGAACATTTGTTATATCACCCGGATTCTGCCATCTGGCTAACTGATCTACCGTTTGGTTATCTTCATATCTCATATTCCCAGATTGGAATTTCCCTCCTTCATTATATAAAGAAGCTCCAAATTCTCCTTGGAAAGTAAAAGAGAAATCAAAATTGAATGCATTTAGGTTACTGGTAAATCCACCCATAAACTCTGGATACGGACTTCCTTTTATAACTCTTGTGGCATCGGCATAATTACTAGTAGTAGATCTATCCCTAGAACCATCTGCATTAAGTGTATTAGTATAGAATAAAGCATCTCCATTATCTGGATCTACACCTGCATATTCTACCACATAGAACGAGGAAATTGTTTCTCCTTCTCTAACAATATTTCTTCCTACAACAATGTCTCCTCCAGGAAGATCTTTTACTTTATTGTCTAATGTAGCGAGGTTTATAGAAGTTTTCCAGGTAATATCATCGGTTCTCACGTTGGTTGTATTTAAAACAAATTCAAAACCTTTGTTTGATAAAGACCCAACATTTCTGGTGATATTTGGAAAACCTGAAGTACCCGGAATTGGCTCATTTAATAATAGGTCATTAGTCGTTTTTACATAATAATCTATTTCTCCAGTTATTCTATTGTTAGCAAATCCATAATCTAATCCAACATCTACCTGTTCTGTACGTTCCCATTTCAACTCTGGGTTAGCTAGCTGTGTAGGTTTTAATCCAGAAATTCTGTTATAAGAACTTCCTCCAAAAAGACCTAGACTTGCAAAGTTTCCGATTCCAGCATTTCCAGTAATACCCCAACTTCCTCTCAGCTTTAATAGGGAAACTGCAGAAGAATTTGCTAGAAAATCTTCTTCAGAAATGATCCACCCTGCAGAAGCTGCCGGGAAGAAACCGTATCTATTGTCTACTCCAAATCTAGAAGAACCATCATATCTTAAACTTCCTTTAATTAAATATTTATCTAAGTAGGATAATGTTGCTCTACCAAAGTAGGAAAGAAAATTATACTTAGTTCTTGAGGAAGTACCTGCAGTAATTTCTGAAGCACTTTCTACGGTTTGTAAATCGTCTGATGGAAAACCTGTTCCCGCTACATATTGTCTTTTTCTAGAACTTTCTTCAAAACTCATCCCCGCTACCACCTCTAAATCATAATCTTCATTATAAGTAGTATTATAGGTAATGTAGTTGGAGATATTATATTTATCAGATTGAACAGCGTTTGCGTCGGCATATCCATTGGTAGAAACAGATTCTGTTAAACTACCTGCAAAATATTCTTCTGTTTGATTATTGTTATCATAACCAAATTCAGTTCTAAAAGATAACTCTGGAAGTATTTGATACTGCAAATAAGTATTTAACAATACTCTAAAGATGTTTGCATCCCAGTTTCCATTATATTCCTGCATTAGGAAGTTATAATAAATAGTAGTTTGATTATTAGGTGTAACTCCATCATCTAAATAAGCCGGTGAAAGCGGAGATTGAGCTACCGCTTGTAATGGAGTAGAAAAGGAATTATCGGTTCCAATTCTTGATATTTTAGATTTTGTGATTCCTGTATTTAAACCAACTCTAAATTTATCTGATATTTTATGATCTAAATTACCTCTTATAGAATAACGCTCCAGATTATTACCTCTTACAATAGCTTCTGTTCTATTATACCCTGAAGAAACAAAGAAGGTTGTCTTTTCATCACCACCAGAAACAGATATACTGTGATCCTGAACAGATCCATCTACCAATGCATAATCTTGCCAATCTGTATCAACTTCAAGATTTCTCCAATCCTTTCCATTAGATACAAAATCGAAGAAACCACCTTCTTCAGTTAAATAGGTGTCTTCAGGTCCATAACTATTCGCATTCGCTTCAGAAAGCAACTCTATATATTGCGCAGAATTTAACCAATCCAGTTTATTGGTAGGCTTACTCCACCCAGTTGAAGTATTAATAGAAACTTTTGTCTTTCCAGATTTACCAGATTTGGTAGTAATAAGAACTACACCATTGGTTCCCCTTGCACCATAAATAGCGGCAGAAGAGGCATCTTTTAAGATTTCTATCGAAGCAATATCATTAGGATTTAATGAAATTAGCGGATTGATAGGAGCTTCAGAAACACTCTCATTATCATTTATTAATGGCATTCCATCTATAACGTACAAAGGTTCTTGAGATGAGGAAATAGTAGACACCCCTCTAATTCTCATTTTTACTCCCCCTTCAACTTTTCCATTGATTTGGGTGATCTGAACCCCGGCAGCTTTTCCGGTTAATGCTCCTTGCAAACTTGGAATTGGAATATCATTGATCTCATCAGAAGAGATAGAAACAATGTTATCTGTAACCTTTCTCTTAGATTGGGTACCAAATCCAACCACCACAACCTCATCGAGATTTTCTGCGGTATTCATGGTAACATCTATTGTGGCACTTTGGCCAACCGTTTTTTCAACTGCAGAAAAACCGACAAATGAATACACTAAAACTTCTCCTGAACTTACTGAAATATCATATTTCCCATCAAAATCTGTTTGTGTACCCCTAGAGGTGTTTTTTACAATTATATTCACCCCAATCAAGGGCAAACCGTTTTCATCTACTACCGTACCGGAAATTTGTTTCTCCTGAGCAACGAGTATTGACGAAATAAAAAATAGTACTAAAAATAAGTAATTTTTAATTTCCATACACAATTGTTTAAATAAAAATTAGGGTTTTTGAATGTTTAACATATGTGTTAAAATCGTACTAATATAAACATAAATTCTGAGCTTGTATTACCATCTAAGTAGATTTAACTTTAATTAGTATTCACTATTAATAATAGAAATACTTAACACTTCATCATATCTCAAATATTCGCCGATTATAATTATCTATCCTTTTTATAACTTATATATTTACTGCAAAACCAAAATTGACACAGTTTCGTAAGTATTACAATTACTTGCGATTAATTCTAAATACAAACCTCAGTTATCATGTCTAAAACTTATTATGATCCAGCCGATCTTAGAAAATTTGGAAAAATTACAGAATGGAATGAAGAATTAGGAAACAAGTTCTTTGATTATTATGGAAAAGTATTTGAAGAAGGTGCCTTAACCGCAAGAGAGAAATCACTAATTGCCTTAGCAGTTTCGCATGTTGTTCAATGCCCTTATTGTATAGACGCTTATACAAAAGACGGACTCCAAAGAGGAATTAACAAAGAGGAAATGATGGAGGCTGTTCATGTTGGCGCTGCCATTAAAGGAGGAGCTACTTTGGTTCACGGAGTGCAAATGATGAATAAATATGACAAATTAAGCATGTAAAAATGCGCTAGATCCTGCCCCCATTGTCATGCAGGATTTTAATTTTTGAATTAAATTTTATGACCCTATTAAAATCATTGTCGGCTAGAAAAGATGATCTATCCAGTCCAGACAATCAATTAAAATTTTTAAGCAACGGAATTTTTCGGGAAGGAGAACTACCTTATTTTAAAGATAAGATTGCCGAAACAGGACATTTTCCATTAAAGCCAAAAAAATTAGAAATTCTTCAGCTTAATCTTGGTTATATGTGTAATCAGGTATGTTCTCATTGCCATGTAGATGCCGGTCCAGATAGAAAAGAGATCATGACGGTAGAGACCATGAAGCAGTGTTTGGAAGTTATTAAAACAACCGGCGCGCATACTTTAGATCTTACAGGCGGGGCTCCAGAGATGAATCCAAATTTTAGATGGTTTGTAGAAGAAGCTTCAAAAGCAGGTATCAAAGATTTTATTGTGAGATCTAACCTTACCATCATCCTTGCCAACAAAAAATACCATGATCTTCCAGAATTCTTTAAAGAACACAACGTCCATGTAATTTCATCTTTACCTTATTATAAAAGAGAGAAAACAGACAAGCAGCGTGGAAGTGGAGTTTTTGATAAATCCATCAAAGCTTTACAAATGTTGAATGAAGTTGGTTATGCTCAAGAAGGAACAGGATTACGATTAGATCTTGTTTATAATCCATCTGGAGCTTTTTTACCAACAGATCAAGAAGCGATGGAGCGCGATTTTAAAGAAGCTTTAAAAGAAGATTTTAATATAGATTTTGGGAGTTTATTTGCTATCACCAACCTTCCTATAAGTAGATTTTTGGAGTTCCTAATAGCTTCAGAAAATTATGAAGATTATATGTATGCATTAGTAGATGCCTATAATCCTACTGCAGTAGAAAATGTAATGTGTACTAATACTATTTCTATAAGTTGGGATGGCTGGTTATATGATTGTGATTTCAACCAGATGTTAGATCTTAAAGTAAATAGTAAGGTCAAGCATATTAGCGATTATAATGAAGATCTGCTTAATGATCGAGAAATTATTATCTCTCAACATTGCTATGGCTGTACTGCAGGTGCAGGAAGTAGTTGCCAGGGAACAGTTACAGACTAAACACAAATTTATAGAACAACTCTAATAATATTTTTAAGCCGACCTGTTTTTAAAATGATCAAAAAAACTGCTGTATTGATATTTGCAAATTCTTCTGCGGAAGAGCAAATGCAAAAGGCTATTCCTAATGGTCAGGCATTATTTGATGTTCTAAATAATAATATTCTTAAGATCGTTCAAAGATCTGAATTGCCTTATTTTCTTTATACTGAAAAAGAGCAAAAAGGAAATTCGTTCGGGAGTAGATTTGTAAATGCAATTCAGGAAGTATTTGATAAAGGTTTTACCAATATTATAACTATTGGGAATGATACTCCACAGCTTACAACATCTCATTTAAATACTGCCGCAGCGCAATTAGAAGCTAACAAATTTGTGATTGGACCTTCTACCGATGGAGGTTTCTATTTAATGGGTCTTGAAAGACCACAATTTGATGCAGCAACATTTCTAGATTTACCGTGGCAATCTTCCAAACTTTGCAAGTCTCTAGAAGCGGTTTTAAACGAAACCTCTACCGAAATTGTAAAATTAGAAATACTTCATGATCTTGATGGTTTTAAAGATCTCAATAATTTCAGAAATTGCTTTCATTATATTGCTTTAGATCTCAAAAAGATCATCATTTTATTATTTGAATCCGTTCAAGAAATTCTTAGTTCTCCATATTTCTTAATATCAAATCTTCAGTATAAAATCTTATTCAATAAAGGCTCTCCAAACCTCATTGTTACTTCCCTATAACCCAACCGACATCTTTCGGTTTTCGATTATTTATTATTTCTCATATATCATTCGATGAAAATTATATTCATGTGCTTGGCATTATGCCTTGCAGCAACTGGTTTTTCTCAAACTAAAATTACAGGAAAGGTTTCAGACGCCTCCGGAAATGGAATTGCTTTTGCCAACGTAGTACTCAAAAACACCAATACAGGAACCACCACAAATGATGATGGTTTCTATAGTTTAGAACTTCCCGACCTCAACGGAACTTTAGAAGTATTTACTCTCGGGTACCAAACGGTAAGCATTCAAATTAATGGTCAAAATAATATTGATGTAACTTTAAATGAATCTGCTACAGGTTTAAATGAAGTAGTGATCACCGCTCTCGGCCTCAAAAGAGAAACCAAAGAATTAGGATATGCTGTGCAAAGCATTCAGCAAAAAGAAATTTCTGAGGTGAAAGCGGTCAACTTCTTGGATAATCTTAGCGGAAAATTAGCCGGAGTAAGTATTAGTCAAGGTGCTACTGGGGTTGGTTCTACTTCTAAGATCACCATTAGAGGGGAAGCTTCTTTCTCTAATAACAATCCGTTATTTATTGTAGATGGAACTCCAATTAACAACAATACTGTTTTTGCTAATACTTCTGAAGCTGCTGCAGGATTTCAGGAAGTAGATTTTGGTAACGGAGCGATGGAAGTAAATCCGGATGATATTGCGTCTGTTTCAGTTTTAAAAGGAGCAAGTGCCGCAGCTTTATATGGAACCAGAGCTTCCAACGGAGTCATTATCATCGAAACTAAGAACGGTTCAAAAGCCAAAGGCATGGGAATTAGTATTAATACCAGTCTTTTTATAGATACTGCTTTTCAACTTCCCCAGTTTCAGAATGAATACGGACAGGGGAATTCCGGAAAATTTGAATTTAAAGATGGCCTTGGTGGTGGAGTGAATGACTTGATCACATACAGCTGGGGACCAAGATTAGATCAGGGAACCTTGATTCCTCAATATGATAGTCCTGTGGTTTTACCAGATGGAACTATTGTTCGTGGTGGTGATACTTCGCTTTATAGCGACCTTCCAATTACTCCCACTCCTTTTAATTCTCATCCAGATAATTTAAAAGATTTCTATGAAACCGGTGTTACAACCATCAATAACATATCGGTTTCTTCCGGGTTTGAAAAAGGAGATTACAGACTTTCTTTTACAGATCTTAGAAGTGAATCTATTATTCCGGGCGTGAATTTAGACAGACAAACCGTGGCTGCTAAACTCAATTTTAAGCCACTAAAAGGAATGAGCATCAACTCCACTATTAACTATGTGAATTCCGGAAGTGATAATAGACCTGCCAATGGTTATGGTTCAGAAAACCTAAATTACTCCCTTGTAGCTTGGGGCCCGAGATCTTCGAATATTCAGAATTTAAAAGATTACTGGCAACCGGGTCTGGAAGATGTGCAGCAGATCTCTTATAATTATACCTATTTTGATAACCCATATTTTATGCTATATGAAAATACCAACTCCTTCAACAGAGATCGTGTTTTCGGAAATCTTTCTATCAAACAAGAGATCACAGATAATTTAAGTTTGGCGGTACGTACCGGAATGGATTATTCTAGTGAAAACCGTCAGTTCAAGAGAGCATTCAGCTCCAATAGATTCAAGAATGGTGCTTATGGCGAGCATGAAGTTTTCTTTAGAGAGATCAACACAGATTTCCTTCTGAATTATAACAACGTTTTTGGAGCTATTTCTGCTGATATTTCTTTAGGTGGAAACAGACTAGATCAAACCGCTTCTACCACACAATCTCAAACCACCACTTTGGCGCAGCCCGGAGTTTTTAAACTGAATAATGCTGCCTCTCCAATTGAAGTTTTTCAATATGAATCTCAAAAGCGAATCAATAGCTTGTATGGAATTGCAAAATTTGGATATAAAGATTTCTTGTTTGTAGATGTTACCGGAAGAAATGATTGGTCTAGCGCTCTTGCAACACCATATTCTGTAGCTAATACCTCGTTTTTCTATCCTTCAGTTTCGGGAAGTTTTATTCTTTCAAATGTAACAGAATTGCCTCAATTCTTCTCTTTTGCTCAGCTTAGAGCCAGTTGGGCACAGGTAGGAAATGATACAGATCCATACCAAACCACAGGAGCTTTTGTTTCGCAAACGCCTTATATGTCTCAGCCTACTTTTAGCGATCAGAACATCATCTCAAATCCTAATTTAAAGCCAGAGAGAACTACTTCTTTTGAAGTTGGTGCAGATATCAGATTCTTTAAAGACCTATTGAATTTTGATCTTACATATTACAATGCGTTGACAGAAGATCAGATCTTATCTTTACCAATTGGAATCTCTTCAGGATATACACAAAAAGTGGTGAATGCAGGGAAAGTTAGATCTCAGGGAATTGAGATCATCGCAGGAATTACACCAGTAAGAAATAGCAATTTTAGCTGGAATAGCACCTTGAATTTTAGCAAAAATGTGTCTAAAGTAGAAGAACTTCCGCAGGAAGCAGGAAGATTGACGTTGGCTTACAATAGAATTTATGACAATCCAGATCAAACGGTTTGGTTACAAGTAGAAGAAGGCGGAAAAATTGGAGATCTATATGGAACCGGATACCTAAAAAATGAAAATGGAGATTTCATCTTAACGGAAGCCGGAAGATATATTGCAGATAATAACCTTCAGAAATTAGGAAACTACAACCCAGATTTTATGCTTGGTTTCAACAATCAATTCAACTATAAAAATTGGGACCTTAGCTTTTTATTTGACTGGAGACAAGGCGGAATTTTAGTTTCAAGAACTTTAGCTTTAGGAGCTGTTGGAGGCCAGTTAGAAGAAACTTCTTATAGACCGGAAGCTGGAATTATTGCAGATGGAGTTGTAAACACCGGAACTTCAGAAAATCCAATTTATGTGCCTAATACCACAGCAGTTTCTGCAGAATCCTATTACCGTCAGTATTACGATAGAAATCATGAAGAGAACAACGTTTATGATGCTTCTTACCTAAAATTAAGACAATTTGCTGTAGGCTATACTTTTAACCTGAATACGGGAGCACTTGGGTTTATGAAAGATGGAGCAACCATCAATCTTTCTTTGGTTGGAAGAAATCTATTTGCATTTAGTGAAATTCCTCATTTTGATCCTGAACAATTAGCGGTTCAAGGCAACGGATTTGTAAGTGGTGTAGAAGATATGTCTTATGCTACCACCCGAAGTTTTGGATTTAAAGCAGGAATTAATTTTTAGGCGATAATAGCCTTTTAAAAATAGTATTTAAGATGAAAAGATTTATATATATAACAGCACTTTTAGTAGCATTTGCAGCTATCTCTTCTTGCACCAAAGATTTTGAGGATATCAACACCAATCCAAATGCACCTTTGCAAGTTCAGCCAAGTTTGCTGTTGAGACAAGTCATTTATGATTATGGTGAAGAAATGTCTTATGAAGGTTTTGTTGCCGGAAACTTGCTCGGCCAGTATTTAACAGCTTTAGATTTTAACCTTTTTGACAGACATGCATTGAAATCTCCGCAACTTGGAGGTAATCCTTGGCCTGTTTTTTATACCAATCTTCGAGATAATGAGATCATTTTAGAACAGGCCAGAACTACAGAAGCTAATCGGGTTTACGAAGGTCCGGCACTTATCATGAAAGCTTATATGGCAGCTGCGCTCACAGATATTTATGGAGATGTTCCATATTTTGAAGCTTTTAAAGGAAAAGAAGTGACCACCACTCCAAAATATGATGCTCAGGAAGATATTTATTTAGCTGAAGGCGGTATTCTTGATAATCTTGATAAAGGGATAGCAGCTATTCAGAATTACAACGGAGCTATCAAATTAGAAGGAGATATTCTTTTTAATGGAAATCTTGATAATTGGATACAATTTGCAAATTCTTTGAAGATTAAAAGTTTGATGCGTATTTCAGCAAAGACCGATGTTGCTTCACAATTACAACAAGTATATCTGGAAGGGAATTTCATCAGAAGGAATGCTGATAATGCCACTTTTGATTTTACAGATGGGGAGCCAAATAATTTTAGACTGGCAAGACTTAGAGCCGGAGATTTCAACAATTTCGTGATGTCTGAAACTATAGATGAAATTTTGCATGATCTGGAAGATCCAAGAATTGAAGTGTTGTTTAGACCCACAGGAAATGATCCACAAGTTTACAACGGACTCATCAACGGAATAGATGCTTCACAAACCTCCATTTCTCCTGCAGATTATTCGTACGCAGGGAAAATCTTTAGAGAAAACTCTGGAATGTTGGACGCTAATTTTATGACAGGATGGGAAACCAACTTTCTATTAGCCGAAGCTGCCGAAAAAGGATATCTTCAGGAAGATCCTAAAATGTTATATGAGCTGGCAGTATCCCAAGCATTTGAATATTGGAACACTGCATTGCCTCCAAATTATTTGAGCGCCACGGCTGCTTATGGTGCGGAAGGAAAAGATAAGATCGAACAGATCATCACACAAAAATGGATCGCTAATATGATCAACGGGTATGAAGGTTGGACAGAATGGAGAAGAACAGGTTTTCCAGATCTTAAGCCAATTTCTGCAAGTTTGAATAACGATCTCATTCCTGTTAGAATGCCTTACCCTACTGAAGAAGCTGCACTAAATGCCCAAAATTACAATCAGGCAGCTAGCACTACAAATGACAATAGTATCAATTTCCCGGTTTGGTGGGATGAGTAGTTGATAGAATTCAATTTCTATCTTGGTTTTTAATAATAATCACATGACACTTTTTATTGAAGTTTATAAAATTGAACCTATCTACTGGCAGTGGTGGTTACTCCTATTTTCCAGTATTGCGCTTTTTATAATTTCACCGAGAGCAAGAAACGCAAGAGAATTTTTTAAAGCTACTTTTAAAAACAAAGCGCCTAATACTGGAATGCTTACCGGTAGCTTAATAATCTCTTGGATCTTCGCAAAAAGCATTACCAATGCAGCAAATCTCGGCTTGGAATTCGGGATCGTGGGAGGTCTCGCCTATGCTGGCTATTACCTTTCTTTCGCAATTGCAGGGATAGTGATCTACGCAATGCGAGTAAAAGGAGGATTTAAAAGTATTCACCAATTCTTAGTTTCAAAATTTGGAAGAGGAGCTGTCGCCTTATTCTCGATCTTGATAAGCATTAGGCTTTTTAATGAAGTTTGGTCTAATACCATGGTCATAGGTACTTATTTTGGAGATCAGGGAAGTAGCGGATTTTATTGGGCGATCATCGTTTTTACAATTTTGACGTTGGCTTATGCTTTAAAAGGTGGTTTAAGCAGTTCCATTTTTACAGATGTGATACAAATGGGGTTCTTTGCCGTTTTGCTTTGTATCATTCTTTGGAACATTTTCAGCATTGGAGAAATAAGCGTTAAAGAAGTGGCTACCTCCGGAAGTTGGACCATGGCAACCGGCTTAAATTTGCTTTTTGCCGCCGTAATTCAATCTTTTAGTTATCCTTTTCATGATCCGGTACTAACCGACAGAGGTTTTATAAGCAGTCCAAAAACAACCTTGAAAAGTTTTCTTTTAGCGAGTGTCTTTGGTGGAATTTGTATCGTACTCTTTAGTATTATTGGGGTTTATGCGCTAAAAGAAGGAATGCAAGGGCAAGCGGCGGTAGAAGTTGGAAAAGCCTTTGGAGTTATTATTTTATTAGTGATCAATTTTATTATGATCACTTCTGCAGCATCAACTTTGGATTCTACATTTTCATCATTTTCTAAACTTATTGCTATTGATCTTAAATTTGGGAGAAGCATCAAATTTGGAAGAATTGCCATGGTGGTATTAGCAATCGTGGGAACCATTCCTGTTTTTTTAGATGCTGAAATCCTTTCTGCAACTACCATTTCCGGGACTATGGTTATTGGGCTGACTCCGGTTTTTATGTTCTGGAAAGTCAAGGTGCCACAAAGCAGTTTTTACTTAAGTGTAGTTGGCGGATTGGTCTTCGGATTTTTACTCGTTTTTAATATTTTTCCGAAAGCTTTGATATTAACTGAAGGCCCATATGCAGACCTACTTTGGATCAACGTTTGGGGAATTATCACCTGCATAATCTTATATTTACTTCCTAAATGGATTCAGAAATAAAAAATATAGGAACTTTAAACGGCAAACTTCTTTTATTTGGAGGAGTTTATAGCAATTTACAGGCTTTAGAAAAGTTGATCTCTATTGCCAAATCTGAGGGAATTCCTCCTGAAAACTGTATCTGTACGGGAGATATTATTGGGTATTGCGCCCAACCTCAGCAAAGCATTCAGCTATTTAAAGATTGGGGAGCCAGAGCCATCGCCGGAAATGTGGAGATTCAGTTGGCTGAAGATAAAGACGATTGTGGTTGCGACTTTAGAGAAGGTTCCAGATGCGATAATTTCTCACAACTGTGGTATCCTTTTTCAAAAGCACAATTAGAAAAAGATTCTCTTAAATTTATAAGAGCAATACCAAGAAATCTAAGTTTTACTTATGCTGATAAAAAAGTTACGGTAGTGCATGGTTCTTATACCAACATTTCAGAATTCATTTTTAAGTCGACTCCTAAACAAGTAAAAAGCAACGTCTTTGAAGAAACCAATTCTGATATAATAATTGCGGGACATTGCGGACTTCCTTTTAATGAAAAGATCGGAGATAAATTTTGGATTAACCCCGGAGTTATCGGGATGCCGGCTAACGATGGAACTCCCAGAGTTTGGTATGCTATTTTAGATGAAAATGCATCGCCAATGCTATCTCATCATTCGTTTACTTATGAGCATGAAATTACAAATGAACTGATGCTGAAGAATGGTTTGCCACAAGAATATGCAAAAACCATACTTACAGGAATTTGGGATAATACCGAGATCTTACCAAAAGCTGAAAGTGAGCTACAAGGAATCAAGATCGAATTTTAGAAAATTCTAATATCGCAGCTCTAAATTTTCACGTAAGTATTTATAGAAACAACTAATTATGACTTTAAAAAGATCAATCTTTATAGTAGTTCTTATCATTACAAGCTTTCAAGTGAAAGCTCAGAGTTCTATGGAAGAACTTTTAGCAAAATATAACACCAACAGTGTTCCTTATATTTCTGTAGAAGAATTAAGAATGTTGAAATTTGACAAAGATTCTATCTTGATCTTTGATGCCCGCGAAAAGGAAGAATATGAAGTGAGTCATATTAAAAATGCTCAATTTGTGGGTTACAATCATTTTTCCGCAGAAAAGATTTCACAAATGTTCAACAACAAATCTATTCCAATCGTGGTATATTGCTCTGTTGGAATCAGGTCTGAAAATATTTCAGAAGAATTAGTAAATGCCGGATATCAAAATGTAAAGAATTTATACGGCGGTATTTTTGAGTGGAAGAATAGCGGGTTTGCTGTTTATGATACTCAAGAAAAAGAAACTGAAAAAGTGCATACTTTCTCCAAACATTGGTCTAAATGGCTTAAAAAAGGAGAAAAGGTCTATTAATTACAAATCAATTATTTTGAAATCAAATTCCAAAAATCTACTCTTAATATTTACCAGAAACCCGGAACTTGGCAAAGTGAAAACAAGACTTGCCAAAGATGTGGGAGATGAAACCGCTTTGGAGATCTATAAATTTCTTATTGAATACACCGTAAGTGTTACCAAAGATCTTTCCGTAGAAAAAGAGGTACATTATTCTGTAAATATTAGAGAAAATGATCTTTGGGATAATGCTATTTTTAGCAAGAAGCTTCAGCAGGGAGAAAACCTGGGAGAACGCATGCATTATGCTTTTGAACAAGGCTTTAAAGCCGGATATCAAAATATAATAATTATCGGGAGCGATCTTTACGACTTAAATAAGGAAGATCTTGCAGAAGCCTTTGTAGATCTGCAAGAATATGATGCTGTAGTTGGCCCTGCAGAAGATGGTGGGTATTATTTATTAGGAATGAATTTCTTAAATTCACAAGTCTTTAAAAACAAGAATTGGGGTACAGATTCTGTGCTTCAAGACACTTTAAAAGATCTTAAAAATAAAAACGTAAAATTATTGGAACCTCGTAACGATGTTGATTATCTGGAAGATATTCAAGATGTAGCGATTTTTCAAAAATTCCTGAAGAAATAACATGATAAAAGAAATTAAAGAATCTACAGATTACCTTATCTCCCGCGGATTTGACGCTCCGGAAGTTGGAATAATTTTAGGAACAGGACTTGGTCAACTTATTGGTGAAATTGAAGTTTTAGCGGAAGTTAGCTATAATGATATTCCATATTTTCCTACTGCGACTGTAGAATTTCATAAAGGAAAATTGATCTTCGGAAATCTAGAAGGTAAGAAAGTAGTGGTGATGCAAGGTAGGTTTCATTTGTATGAAGGATACAGCCTTCAGGATGTAACCTATCCAGTACGAGTAATGAAGGAACTTGGTATTTCAAAACTCTTGGTTTCTAATGCTTCAGGTTCTATCAACTTAGATTATAAAAAAGGAGAATTGATGCTTATTGAAGACCACATCAATCTTCAAGGAGGTTCTCCCTTAGCATTTCATGGGGTTGAACAATTGGGGGAACGCTTTGTAGATATGAGTCAGCCTTATGATGCAGCTATGAATGAAACCCTTGAAAACACAGCAAAAGAACACAATATCATCCTTCATAAAGGAGTGTATGCGTCGGTATTAGGGCCGCAATTGGAAACAAGAGCAGAGTACAGATATTTAAAAATAATTGGTGCAGATGCAGTGGGTATGAGTACTGTACCTGAGGTAATTGTGGCAAACCATTTAAAAATTCCGGTGTCTGCAATTTCAGTAATTACAGATGAAGGAAACCCTGACGACCTAAAACCCGTAGATATAGCAGAGATCATTGCAATGGCAGAAAAAGCTGAACCGCAAATGATCACACTTTTTAAAGAATTGATCAAAAAAATATAACTGGATTAACCACCCAATTTTGATCTGCTAACACTTGAACTATGAAAAAAATCACATTTATTCGTCCGTTACTTTTTACCGGAATTAGCCTTTTAGTGCTTAATTCATGTACGCTATTATCGGCTGCAGGGCTTAATGACAAAGGTTTATCTAACAAAGAGGCTTCCGAAGAGATCGTTTCTACCACGGCAAATTCTGAAGTCAATGTAGATCATAGCGCTTGGGACAAACTGCTTAAAAAGCATGTAAATAGTGATGGTTTGGTAGATTATAAGGGGTTCCAGGCAGACAGAAAAGCACTGGATTCTTATATCACTATGTTATCTAATCACCAACCTTCAGATAAATGGTCGGTGCAAGAACAGTTGGCGTATTATATAAACACGTATAACGCCAACACTGTTAAATTGATACTTGAAAATTATCCTGTAAAAAGCATCAAAGACATTAAAGGTGCTTGGACCAAAGACATGGTAAAAATTGGGAATGTTCAAATTTCTTTAGGTGGAATTGAAAATAGTATCCTGAGAAAAATGAATGAACCAAGAATACACTTTGCCATTAATTGCGCTTCTATTTCTTGTCCAAAGTTGATGAATGAAGCTTACACTGCTGCGAAGATCAATGAGCAGTTAGATAAAGCTGTAAAACAATTCATCAATTCAGATAAAAATGATCTTTCTGAAAATTCACCTAAGGTTTCTTCAATTTTCGATTGGTATAAAAAAGATTTTAGAGATAGTGATCAAACTGTAATAGATTACATCAATAAATACGCTGAAACTAAGATTAGCGATACGGCAACCCTTAACTATAAAGACTACAATTGGAATCTTAACGAACAGAAATAATCATGATCAGCATAATTATTCCTGTTTTTAATGAAGAGGCCAACATCCTTCATCTGTTGGAGCATTTAAGAGGCTCTTCTTCTATCTATGTTTCTGAAATTATAGTGGTAGATGGCGGAAGCACAGATAATACTGCTGCATTACTATCAGATCAGGAAGGAGTGATTTTTATAAATTCTAAAAAAGGAAGAGCGAAACAAATGAACGCTGGAGCTGCTATTGCAAAAGGTAAGACGCTTTATTTTCTTCACGCCGATAGCTTCCCTCCTTATAATTTTGATCTTGAAATTATTGAGCAAATAGAACAAGGAAATTTAGCGGGTTGTTTCTGTATGAAATTTGACAAGAATCACTGGTGGTTGAACCTGATGGGTTATTTCACGAAATTTAATCATAAAGCTTGTCGCGGTGGTGATCAATCGCTATTTGTGCAAAAGGAATTATTTGAAAATATTGGTGGTTTTAACGAGTCTTTTATCGTGTATGAAGACAACGACATCATAAGAAGACTTTATGAGAAAAATCAATTTATAGTCATCAAAAAATGGTTGACCACTTCTGCTCGCCGGTATGAAGAATATGGAGTTTGGAAAGTGCAATATGTGTTCTTACAGATCTATTGGAAAAATTATAGAGGTGCTTCTCCAGACGAACTTTATAGTTTTTATAAAACCAAGCTTAGTTTGTAAATACTCTGCCGTAATAATTTTTAACCACCTGCTCTGCCGGTTTATTTTGAGGTGTGAATTGATTGTTTTTATCTCCCCCAGCTAAAGCATGATTATGATGCCACTTCCATAAAAATCCGCCCGCAAACCAGTCTTCCTGCCAAAATTCTTGATACAAAGCTTCTAAAGCATCTGCTTGGAGTTTGTTGTTGGTAACTTTCAATTCTCTAGAAGAATCCCAAGGAGTTTTAGCTGCAAAATCTATATTCCTATAACCATATTCCGTAAAAAGAATAGGTTTTCCAGAAGTTTCAGAAATAATCTTTAAAGAATTCTTATAAGGTTCCCAACCTTTACGCAACACTTCAATTTTTGGAGATCTTTCTACATTTAAAGGAAAATAAGCATCTACTCCAACATAATCTAGTTCTTTCCAGATCTCAACTTTATCCATCTTATCCCAATTCTCAGCGTAAGTGAGTTTTCCGGAATATACCTTGCGAATATCGGCGATCAGCTTATTCCAAAAATCTGGTCTTGCATTTACAAATTGATATAACTCTGTACCAATACACAAGATCTCTACCTTTTCACTTTCAGCAATTTTTGCATACAAGAGAATAAATTCTTCATATTGCTCTTCAAAACTTACCCAATCTGCCTCAGAATTCATTTTTACATCTCCTGTAAATTCACCATTCCTGATCCATATCTGAGGTTTTAGCATCACTTCCAGACTATCTTTACGCATAAGTTCGATACTTTCTTTTATACCTTCTTCGCGCTCACCCCACCATTGTCTTTCCAGATTAAAATACAATTTAGGACTGTTCAAGCCTTCCATAAAACCAAAAGGCATCAAGGCAACGGTATTTGCATTAACCTTTTTTATAGGCTGAATATCGTTTGCAGAAATTTTCTCTCTAGAAGCCACTAAGCTAATTCCATTTATTTTTTCTGAAGTATTCTGAGCTTCACATGAACTGAGCAGCACAAGAAAGAACATTGCTGAAATAATCTGAAATTGAGATTTGAAATTATTGATCTTCATATTAATTCTATTCAAAGATTTTAGCATAAAACAAAGCACAAAAATGGTTTAAACCCTTGTTAATATGGCTTATTTCTGCGTACTTTACCTTGGTTGACTTGAAATGTATCTAAAAGATGAAATTACAAGTAACTTTTAACCGGTCAATTTTTTAGCACCTTTTAAAATTAGGAAATATATGGAGCACATTGTCATAATAGGCAACGGAATTTCAGGAATTACTGCTGCAAGGCATATTCGAAAAAATTCTGATAAAAAGATCACCGTTATTTCCGGAGAATCAGATTTTTTCTTTTCTAGAACCGCACTCATGTATGTGTATATGGGCCATATGAAGTGGGATCATCTAAAACCTTATGAAGATTGGTTTTGGGAAAAGAACAGAATTGAGCTAAAAAAAGCCTGGGTAGAAAAGATAGATTTTGAGCAAAAAACACTGCGCTTTTCTGTTGGAGAAGCAATGAAATATGACAAACTAATAATAGCCACCGGCTCGCTTCCTAATAAATTTGGTTGGGAAGGCGAAGAGCTGGAAGGTGTCCAAGGCATGGTGACCAAACAAGACCTGGAATTGCTGGAAAAGAATTCTGTTAATTGTAAAAAAGCAGTTCTTATTGGTGGTGGATTGATTGGGGTTGAAATGGCTGAAATGCTTAGCACAAGAAAAATCGATGTTACTTTTCTAGTTCGAGAAAAAGCATTTTGGGGAAATGTGTTGCCCTATCATGATGCACATTTAATCTCTAAACATATAATTTCACACGGCGTAGATCTAAGACATGAAGAAGAATTAGATAAGATCCTCTCAGATGAAAACGGTCGCGTTAAAGGTGTCTTGACCAAAAATGGAGAAGAAATAGCTTGCGAGATCGTAGGCCTTTGTGCCGGAGTGCATCCAAATATTGGATTTTTACAGAACTCTTCTCTCGAAGCAGATAAAGGAATTCTGGTAGATGAATATCTTCAAACAAATATTAAAGATGTATATGCTATTGGAGATTGCGTGCAGCAGCGTAAAAATATTGGCGAGAGAAAACCAATTGAAGCCGTTTGGTACACGGGAAGAATGATGGGGGAAACCCTGGCACAAACTTTAACAGGAAACAAAACGCTCTACAAACCCGGGAACTGGTTCAATAGCGCAAAATTCTTCGATATAGAATATCAAACCTATGGTTGGGTATGGAGTAAACCTAAAGAAAATGAGCAACAACTTAATTGGAAACATGAAGATGAAACGAAATTTCTCACTATTTCTTTTAATAAAACTTCCAATAAATTCTTAGGTATAAACATCTACGGAATTAGATTAAGACATGAGGTGATAGACCGGTGGTTGAATGAAGAACGAAGCATAGAATATGTGCTTTCTCATTTAAAAGAAGCCAATTTTGATCCTGAGTTTTACAAAACACACGAAAAAGATATCTTTTCAGCATTTAAAAATCAACTTACAACAGCATAACTATGAGTTCTATTCACCCTAATATGGCTCTAACCGGCGAACCACCAAAGTCTATAAATACACAGCAAAAGCTCGCTACTTTTTTAGGAATGAGCGGACTTATTATTTTGTTGTTAGCAGCTTTTAATATCAATTTTCCTAATAAAACCTTGTGGCTAAGCATTTCTTTAGCTTCCATATTTGCAGGAATTCTTTGGTTTGCAAAAGCTGCATATTCAGATAAACATCCGGGTATAAAGAATGACGGAGTGTGGTTCAAGTCAATGTCTAGCAGGGGATATTTAGCTTGGCTTGCAGGAATTTCTCTAACAGGATTTTATATTATATTATATTTCTTTCCTCAATTTATAGGATTGGTTCAAGGTGGTGATAACACGGGATTAATTGCACTTTTCGATCCGCTGAGTAAAGCATTAAGCGGAAATCCGGCTAGCCAGTGGTTTGTTTACGGAACGCTGTACACTATTGCTATTGCTGCCTTCGGAATAAAATTTATCTGGAAATATCGCCATAATAGATATGAAAAACTAAGAACAATTTCCGTCATCTTTTTTCAAACTGCCTTTGCCTTCCTCATCCCGGAATTTATGGCTAGATTGAATAGTGATACGTTTAGCCTTCCTTATTATGATCTGAAAAATATCTGGCCGCTTAATTATTACAATTTTGAACAATATCGGGTAGACTCTTTTATTTCTGCCGGAGATGTTGGCTTGGCTTTATTGTTATTTGGGATTGTTTCCATTTTTGTGATTACTCCAATTCTCACCTACAAATACGGAAAACGTTGGTATTGTAGCTGGGTGTGTGGTTGTGGAGGTTTGGCAGAAACTGCCGGAGATTCTTATAGACAATTATCAGATAAAAGTCAGTTTGCTTGGAAAGTAGAACGCTGGGTAATTCATAGTGTGCTGGTATTTGTGGTTGTAATGACAACTGCAGTGATCTATTCTTATTTAGGGGACGATGCTTCTAAATATTGGTTAACAAGAGATACTTTTTTAATTGGTGTAGGAGTATTTTTAACCTTGCTTTTTGCTGGGATTTGGTTCTTTAAAAAAGAAGAATTAGCAAAAGATGCAAGAATTGGAGCCATTGGTTATTTAGTGATAGTTCTTTCTTTAATAGGATTTCATTACGCTGGCGGCACAAAACTTTTCTTATTTAATGCGGAATCGCTGCGTCAGGCCTACGGATTTTTGATTGGTGCTATATTTAGCGGAGTTATTGGAACAGGCTTCTACCCTATTTTTGGAAACAGAGTTTGGTGTAGATTCGGTTGCCCAATGGCGGCTATTTTAGGAATGCAACAACGTTTATTCTCAAAATTTAGAATCACTACCAATGGCGGACAATGTATTTCTTGTGGAAATTGTTCTACGTATTGTGAAATGGGAATAGATGTTCGTGCCTATGCTCAAAAAGGAGAAAACATAGTAAGATCCAGTTGTGTAGGCTGCGGAATTTGTGCTGCTGTTTGCCCAAGAGGAGTACTAAAATTAGAAAATGGGTCTTTAGACGGAAGAATAAATTCTGAAGAAGTTCTTTTAGGAAATGATGTAGATTTAATGGATTTATTAAATCAGAAAAGCAGATAAATTGTAAGTAAAGCCTTTATTTTGCGTACTCAACATTAGCTTTTGCGCATAATGCCTCAAGACAAATCTAATTTTCTGAATGCCTGAGATCATTAAAGTTATTATTCCCGCTTATAACGAAGCAGATTCTATTGCAAAAGTAATTGCTGAAATTCCGGATTTCGTTGACGAGATTATCGTCGTCAGCAATAATTCTACCGACAAGACCGAAGAAAATGCTGCTCAAGCCGGTGCTACTGTACTTAAAGAAAGTAGCAAAGGTTATGGCTATGCCTGTTTAAAAGGGATGGATTATATTTCTAACCAAGAAATTAAGCCGGATATAATTGTATTTTTGGATGGAGATTATAGCGATTTCCCTTCAGAAATGGATAAGATTGTCGCTCCCATAATCAATGATACTATAGATATGGTTATAGGCGCCAGAGTAAGTCCTCTGCGCGAACCGGGTTCTATGACCTTCCCTCAACGTTTCGGAAATAAATTAGCTACGACATTGATGAAATTGTTCTTCAATGCAAATTTCACCGATCTTGGTCCTTTTAGAGCCATAAAATATGACAAACTACTTCAGCTAAATATGCAGGATAAAACCTATGGCTGGACGGTAGAAATGCAGTTAAAAGCCATCAGACAAAAATTCTCGTATGTAGAAGTTCCTGTGCATTATAAAAACCGAATAGGAGTGTCAAAAGTTTCGGGAACTGTGAAAGGTGCTATCTTTGCAGGTGTGAAAATATTAGGTTGGATTTTTAAATACAGTATTAAATAATGGAGCTTGCGATCATCATCATATACACCATCGCCTTATTACTGATCTTGCTCTATAGTTTTTCTCAGTTAAGCCTTCTTTTTAATTATTTAAGATCTAAAAAACAACCGGATACTTCTTTAAAATTCGATCTTTCCATAGCCGAACAGATTCCCAAAGTTACCATTCAACTTCCTGTTTATAATGAGTTGTACGTCATGGAACGGCTTTTAGATAATATTTCAAAAATTGAATATCCTAAAGATAAATTAGAGATTCAGGTCTTGGACGATTCTACAGATGAGTCTGTAAAAATGATAGCCGATAAGATCTTGGAATTGCAACAATCTGGGATTGACATTTTACATATTCAGAGGGTTGATAGAACTGGATTTAAAGCCGGAGCATTAAAAGAAGGTTTGAAGATCGCAAAAGGAGAATTTATTGCCATTTTTGATTCAGACTTCTTACCTCAGCCAGATTGGTTGTTGCAAACGGTGCCATATTTTAAAGATCCAAATGTGGGTGTAGTTCAAACTCGTTGGGGACATATCAATAGAAATTATTCGCTTTTAACCAAAATTCAGGCGTTTGCGCTTGACTTTCACTTTATCTTGGAGCAAACGGGGAGGAATTTCGGGAAACATTTTATAAATTTTAATGGTACCGCAGGAATCTGGAGAAAAGAATGTATTATGGATGCCGGAAATTGGAGCGGCGATACGTTAACTGAAGATCTTGACCTTAGTTATCGAGCGCAGTTAAAGAATTGGAAATTCAAATATCTGGAAGATGTAGAAACTCCAGCCGAATTACCAATTGCTATTAGTGCTGCGAAATCTCAACAATTTAGATGGAATAAAGGAGCGGCTGAGAACTTTCAGAAGAATTATGGCAAACTCCTACATGATAAAAATTTAAGTGCAGGCACCAAATTTCACGGATTTTTCCATTTGCTTAATTCCAGCATGTTCTTACTTATTATTTTACTGGCGGTGTTAAGTATTCCAGTTCTATATATTAAAAATTCCAATCCGCAGTTTGGGTGGTATTTTAACCTGATTGCCTTTTTTGCACTAAGCACTTTAATATTCTTTATTAGCTACTGGGTTACCTATGCTAAAATTCACGGCAGTTCAGTCAAGAATTTCTTCAGATTTATTGGAATGTTTATTACATTCTTTTCGATTGCTATGGGATTTTCTGTTCATAATTCACTTGCCGTTTTGGAAGGTCATTTTGGTAAGAAAAGTGAGTTTATAAGAACCCCTAAATTCAACGTGAATACTATTAACGACTCTTGGAAAGGAAATAAATATCTTACCAATAGTCTTTCTTTAAGCACTTTTATTGAAGCTGCACTTTGGTTGTATTTTGGCTTCGGAATTTATAGCGCTTTTGTTCTTCAAGATTTCGGATTGATCATTTTTCATCTAATGCTTTTTGCAGGATTTGGATTTGTAACATTTAAATCCATTTTCAGCAAAGTTTAAAATATGGATTCTTTAACTCAAATAGTATTAGGCGCTGCGGTTGGAGAAGCAGTTTTAGGAAAAAAAGTTGGCAATAAGGCAATGTTATATGGCGCTATAGCTGGAACAATTCCAGACCTGGATTCCTTTGCTCCGTTATTTACAGATACTTTAACTGCCATTGAAATTCACAGAGGATTTTCACATTCCATCCTATTTTCTATTCTCTTTGCTCCCATATTTGGATGGATCATTTCAAAAATTGAAAAGAAAGCTGGCGTGCATTGGAAAGATTGGTCCTGGTTAATGTTTTGGGGTTTGATCACGCACCCTCTGTTAGATGCTCATACTACATGGGGTACGCAACTTTTCTGGCCTTTAGATCTTAGGTTAGCTTACAAGAATATCTTTGTTATAGATCCGATATACACAGTTCCGTTCTTGATCTTCTTGATATTGGCCTTCAGGTCTAAAAAAGGATCTTTAAAAAGAAGAAAATACAATAATCTTGGCCTTATTGTAAGTAGCGTTTATATGATTTGTACAATAGGTTTAAAAGCGATCACCTATTCAAAATTTGAAAACGCTTTAGAGAAACAAGACATTGTTTATCGCCAAATTCAAACCAGGCCAAGTCCATTTAATACCATTATGTGGTCTGCAAATGTGGAAGTTGAAGACGCATACTTACTTGCAGATTATTCAATTTTAGATACAAAACCTATACAATTCAGGCGTATTCCGAAGAACCATGAGATGGTGAGTGATCTTAAAGATGAAAAAGATCTCAATAGGATTATTGCTATTTCCCAAGGCTGGTATAGCATTGCCAAAAGAGATGATATCTTATATTTTAATGATCTTCGTTTTGGAGCTTATGACATCGATGTTGCAGATCCTAAATTTGTATTCAGCTATAAACTGAAAGAAAATTCAGGCAAGCTTGAAGTTGAAGAAGTTCCCCGCAATCCTGAAAATGCTAAAAAAGTGTTGAACAACCTAGCAAATCGAGTTTTTGGGAATTAAATAATATAAATTTAAAAGAGAATTTGATCGAAATTAGCTTTTAAATTTCGATCAAATTCACCTTTTGTTTAATAGGCCTAAATATTTAGATTTTAGTCTATCGTGATAGGTTCTTTGGAAAGTTTTACAACCGGCCTTTTTGAATCATGACCCTTTACCTCAATATTGATTTCCTCATCTTTTTTCGCAATTTCAACAGCTTCTTTTCCAGGAATCTGTTTGTCTTCGAAATAGAAGACAGCTCCTTTATTTATGAGGTTCTTTAAGAACTCAGCTGTTTTCATTGGTGGAGGCGGAGGCGGTGGGACAACCATACCGTTATTAGAATAATTAGTGTTTGGCGCTGCAGGTGGCGGTATTACACCTTGTAAATCATCTCCCCCTGAAGGTCTTGTTGGTGCTGGTGGATTTTTAGGAATTACTATCTCTGGAAATTTTTCAGATTGCGCTCGTTGTTCCTTGGTCATTCTGTCGAAAATATAAACCATCCTTTTAAGTTCATCCCTCGTAATAGTTCGCTTGCTTTTAGACAGAGAATTATACTTTTTTGCTAATTGATTATACTCTTTAACCATTTTAGCTGTTGCAATATCTTGAGATATTGCTATCTCCTGCGGAATGATTTCTTTTACCAATTTCACCTTGGAACTAAAGCCGTAGAGCATAAATGCCAATAAAGGCAATAGTAAGATGCTTTTAAGGAGCATACTTCGTTTTGATGTGTGTGTTTTCATAACTGTAAATCGTTTTTTGATTGATGAATAATTAATGGCACTTGCCAATTGATACCCTGTTGGCTCCGAAAAATACTCGGGTGATGAAAATGCCAACAGAATTTTTTGATAATTTGAACGCGCTATCCCTTGTTTAATCACAGCTTCATCTGCAAGAAATTCATGGTTAAGTTTTATAGCATGTTTTATAAAATAGATGATCGGATTAAACCAAACCAAGACTTGTAAAAACTCGATGAGCAAGATATCTAAACTGTGATATTGATCTGAATGTGCTTTTTCATGCAGCAATACTTCATTTGGAATATCATTATTTTCGAACCTACTTTTATTCAGAAATATATAACTGAAAAAAGTATGTGGCTCCACGTTAAACTTCAGTAAAACATTGATCAGTCCGTTTGCCTTTACCTTCGGATTTCGAAGTATTCGAAAGTTGATACTGATAAGATTCTTGATGAATTTTATTCCGGAGAAAGTAACTCCAAGAAAATATACACCCCACAGAAGTTGGTACCAGTTAAAAATTTCAACAGAACTTGTGGTGAAATTGGTGATTAATGCTGAAGAATTCCCCCCTAAACCTGCCGCCTGTTCTACCTCCACATACTCATAAAAAGTGATGAGGGGAATAACTGTTGACATTACAAGCGCAGACAAAAGATAAATTCTTTTAAAAGTATGCATACTAGCATTCTCCAATAAGATCTTATAGAAGAAATAGAAAATGCTTAAACAAGCTGCCGATTTTAGAAAGAATATTTCCATGATCTATTTCTTTTCGATTTCAGAATCTATAATGCTTTTAAGGTCTTCCAATTCTTCTTTAGATAGATTGGTCTCTTTGGTAAAGAAAGACGCGAATTGAGAGGCAGAATCATTAAAAAAGTTCTTGATAAGTCCGTTAAACTGCTTAGAGAAATAATCCTTCTTCTTCACCAACGGGAAATATTCCCTCGATCTCCCCAATTGTTTATAATCAACAAAATTCTTATCCTGCATTCTTTTCAAAAGAGTTGCAATAGTTGTAGTAGCCGGTTTTGGGTCTTCGTAAGCATCAATAAGATCCTTCATAAGCGCCTTTTCCTGTTTCCATAGTATTTGCATAAGTTGCTCTTCAGCCTTTGATAATTGCATGAAATAGAATAAATTACATTTAACTCTACAAATGTAGAATAAAAATTCAATTCTACAAACATAGAGCAACTTATTTTTAAAATCCTTTGCACTTTCAACTCTCAGTCAAAGATGTATCTTTGAAATCTAAAATAAATACAATGAGCCTGGAACAAGAATTATTTCAAAGAAGTGGATCACAATGCGAATTATGTACCGCTTCAGATAATTTAGAAGTTTATGAAATACCAGATTCTCCTAAAGATGCAGAAAACAGCATTTTAATTTGTGGTAATTGCAAGGAACAGATCGAAGATCCGGAGAAAGTAGACGCAAATCATTGGAGATGTTTAAATGATAGTATGTGGAGTCCGGTTCCGGCGGTGCAGGTTATGGCTTGGAGAATGCTTACCAGATTAAAATCTTTAGGATGGCCACAAGATCTTTTAGACATGATGTACATGGAAGATGATGTTAAGGAATGGGCAAAATCTTCTTTACCTGCAGAAACCTCAGCAAATAGCATTGTACATAGAGACAGTAATGGCGTGATTTTAGAAGCTGGAGACTCTGTAGTGCTTATTAAAGATCTTAAAGTTAAAGGCAGTAGCATGGTTGCAAAACAGGGGACTGCGGTAAGACGTATCTCTTTAGATCATGAAAATGAAGAATATATTGAAGGGAAAGTTGATGGGCAACACATTGTGCTTATCACCAAATATGTAAAGAAATTATAAGTAATTTATTTCATAAAAAAAATAGCTGTCTCAATAATTATTTTTACGTCAAGCTGAACTTGTTTCAGCTTCTAAATTATATTAACTATCAATAATTTAAGATTCTGAAATAAATTCAGAATGACATTTTAGTAACTTTTGAGACAGCTTTTTTTATTTAATCTTCTTTAGATTATTTCTGACTTAGTTTTGTAAAATGCTGGAAGAATAAAGGAATAGTCTGAATTCCTTTTAAGTAATTCCAAACTCCAAAATGTTCATTTGGTGAGTGAATAGCATCTGTATCTAAACCAAATCCCATTAGGATCGTCTTGCTCTGAAGTTCATTTTCAAATAATGCTACAATTGGAATACTTCCACCACTTCTCTGTGGAATTGGCTCTTTTCCGAAGGCTTCTTTATAAGCATCGTTAGCCGCCTGATATTCCATAGTATCTATTGGAGTTACATAAGCTTGCCCACCGTGATGAGTATTCACTTTTACTCTCACTCCTTTTGGAGCAATAGAAGTAAAATGCTTTTCAAATAATTCGCTTATCTCTTTCCAATCTTGGTCTGGTACCAATCTCATAGAGATCTTGGCAAAGGCTTTTCCGGGAAGCACTGTTTTAGCACCTTCTCCCGTATAACCACCCCAAATTCCGTTAACATCTAAAGTTGGTCTTATAGAAGCACGCTCTAAGGTAGAATATCCTTTTTCGCCATATACAGCGTCTATATCTAGCTTTTCTTTATACTCTTCAAGATCAAAAGGCGCTTCGGCCATTTTATTTCTTTCCTCCTTGCTTAACTCTTCCACTTTATCATAAAAACCAGGAATGGTAATATGATTGTTTTCATCCTGAAGAGAAGCGATCATTTTAGCCAACACATTAATAGGGTTTGCCACCGCTCCTCCATACAATCCACTATGGAGATCGCGATTAGGGCCAGTAACTTCTACTTCCATATAACTCAATCCGCGTAGACCTGTGGTAATTGAAGGAACATCTTTTGCGATCATCCCTGTATCTGAGATCAAAATGACATCATTAGAAAGCTTTTCCTTATTCTTAGAAATAAACCATCCTAAACTTTCACTTCCTACTTCTTCTTCCCCTTCTATCATGAACTTTACATTACATGGTAAAGCATCATTCTTGGTCATATACTCCAAGGCTTTGACATGCATGTACATTTGCCCTTTATCATCACAAGCTCCACGAGCAAAGATTGCTCCTTCCGGATGGATTTTGGTTTCTTTTATAACAGGCTCAAATGGCGGACTATCCCATAAATTGATAGGATCTGGTGGTTGTACATCATAATGCCCGTAAACGAGCACCGTTGGCAAATTCTTATCGATTATTTTTTCCCCGTAAACAATTGGATAACCGGGAGTTTCACAAATTTCTACTTTATCGCAACCTGCTTCTTCCAGACTTTTCTTAACAGCATCGGCTGTTTTTAATACATCTTTCTTGTAGGCAGGTTCTGCACTAATTGATGGAATCTTCAGAAGATCAATAAGTTCCTGAATGAATCTATCTTTATTTTCTTCCACATAACTTTTTACATCTTTCATCTACAGTTTTTTGAATTTAGGTAAAGATAATAAATTGATATTTTTTTTTAGAAGTATTTGAATATTGAAACATTTATGTATATTTGCAGCCGCTTATAAAGGTAAGTGGGTTTTACAACGAGTCCTAAGTGTTGTAAAATAAAAATGCGGGCGTGGTGGAATTGGTAGACACGCTAGACTTAGGACATAGCGAAATATAAAGTGTTAAAATATTAAAATGCGGGCGTGGTGGAATTGGTAGACACGTCAGACTTAGGATCTGATGCCGCGAGGTGTGGG
>Ga0209309_10000063_pt1 | contig 143892 bp, 132 predicted proteins | sample COGITO_mtgs_1204_2_FD_184807 | JGI IMG/M metagenome (GOLD analysis project Ga0209309, IMG submission 184807) | Pelagic marine microbial communities from North Sea - COGITO_mtgs_120412 (SPAdes) (version 2) | ecosystem: Environmental > Aquatic > Marine > Epipelagic ... | reverse complement strand
AAAGGCTTTGGAGCTTGGCTCGAACTTTTCAAGAGCCTGGAATAATCTTGGAGCTTGCTTACTTCCAAGTGAGACTATTGAAATAAATGGCGAAGTAGTTACTGAAAGTGATTGTTATAACAAAGCTATTCGTTGGGATCAATATAACCACCAAGCATGGGATAATTTAAGTATGAGCTATTAATTAAATAATTGGCCTAACTTAATAATAAAAAATAGCTCTATGAATAAACATGATGACTCAAGATCCTGATTTACTCTAGTAGTCGAAACATCTCTCAAACTAATCAATCCTATTGAAATGTTTTCTTAAAATAGAAAATTTTTTTCCCTATGTGCTCAGCCTTCGGGCCTTGATACAAACCAACCTGGTCCATTACAAAGTCATTTTTTTGTAAAGCGCGACAAGAGCCTTTATTGTTTGCTAGACAGTAGGTTCTAAAGCCTATAATATTCAAATTTTTTCTAGAAAAGTCCAGCACTAATGAAATCATTGTTGTTGCCAAGCCTTTATTCCAGTGGTTTGGTGAGACAATATAATCAATCGACCAGTAGCTATCAATTGTTGTAGATTGGTTGGCTTTTATAGAGATTAAACCAATAAATTGTTCTTTTTGAATGCCAGCAAATATAAATTTATTATTCTGGCTTTGGTTATTAATAGTGTGTTGTATAAATTCAATTGCGCCATTTTCGGGGTATGGGTTTGGTAGATTAGTTAAGGCTAATACCCGTGGATCACTGGCAATTTTTTGCAGTGCGACGGCGTCGTCTAATGTAATGAGTCGAATATGCATTAATCCCTCCTTGCCAAATGATAGTGATTATTTTTAATAAAGTTAAACTCTTGCCACTCTTGGCGTCACTAGACATTTTCAGAAGAATAATCTGTCTTAAAAGCTGATGAATTCTATTGTATTTCTCACCTTTTCCATAGATTACTTTTCTGTGAACCTATAGACATTAACTTGACCTCATGGTATTTTTTTTACGCGCAGGATGCACCCCACCATTTAATTAAATGACCAATGCTGGTCATTTAATTTCACTTCATGAGCAAGGACTTAAATCATGTTGTCAGTTTCCCCAGACAAGCAATCGCTATTACACACACAATTAAACGCTGCTCCAGGCCAGGTTTCGCCGACAGCTAGCCTAGAGTCATTGAGAGCTTCGCCGTTAACTCAAATAAATTCTCTACTGAAAACAAATCTTCAAGCACAGGGCCATGGTGATCTCAAATTTTCTGCTTTAAACGAGCCGCCTGTATCCTCCCATTTAGAGCGAGTCTATGAGCCATCTTCATTTATAAGTCTTATAGATCTTAAGCTGGCAGGCGATGACCCTATTGAAAAACGCTCACCAAACCAGCTTCGCTCGGCAATTATGGATGCCCAAGTGGTTGAAAATAACCGTATAGCTTTGCAAACCGCTATTGTAATGGTGATCGCTGAGTCTGCCAGTACTACTCCTCTTGAATTTAATCAAGATATACCCGATAAAACTTATTCAGTGACTCAGGAGGCTGCAAGAATTTCAAGATTTGTACAGCATAACCCAATAGATGAAACCACCGGGCGTTGGTTAAACACTTCTGGACTTAAAGTTAAACCAGTGGAAATATGGTCGTATATGTCTTTAGATAAGCACAGGCTTATGCGCGTGAGCCCAATGTATACCACCCGATTTTATGGCAAGCAAATTACCGGCAAAATCTATGCGGATAATTTAGATTATGCCAATGATGCCAGCAAAAAAGTATTAAAGCTCGCGCAAGACTCAGCTATTCACGGCCAAGCAAGTGCCTCTGCTGCTGGTTACAAGGCAAGTAATAGCTCAAATGCCCAATTAACAGCTAGCGGCCCAAAGAGTAACTTTAAGCCAGTCCCTAACAGACACGCTCACAATTTAAGTGATGCACCAGAAATTGATAAAACTGAACATGAAATGCATTTTGGCGACCAGAAAAATATTTTTGAGTTTGCTTTTAGGGCACTTATCTCAGCTGCGCAACACAAGAAAAATAACCAAATTAAATTAAAATCGCTGGAAGCCGGTATGGCCAGATTAATGGAAGAAACTGCAGCTGTGCAAAACAGTTCAACCGGCGAACCTAAGGTTGCTGCAAGCTTAGGCGAAGTTAAAAACAATTTAGCTATGATCAAAAATACCACTAAAGCTCTCCAAGCCGAAGTGAGGCCAGCTTTGGTTGAGTGGTCAAGCGATGAAGTGAGTGAATCTTATGTTACTCAATGCAGTTTCGAAGATAACGGGGCACTTGACTTGATTTTACCAGATACTGTGTTGGATCAATATGGCGACAACCTGCCGGATCTATTGAAAAAAGAACAGTGTTTAGTCTTTATTCAAGATTTAGACGGTAATGTCAAAACCACACGCCACAAAGATACTCACTACCATCACAGTACGCCTAATGGTGGGCGGCCTGTGCGCACCGCGGGTGAAATGTTTGGCTATTTTCATTCGCAAGATGATGGCGCTATTGTGTTTCGGGCCGAGCGAATCCGTAATAAAAGTGGTCATTATTGGCCAAAATTAGATACCTTGGCCCACTTTTTTAATGATTTATTGGCTTCTGGTTTTAATCCAAAAACAGTTGAATTTGAAGCAGTGACGCAAAATAAAGATTTGCAACAGCTAGTGAGTGGTTGGAGCCAGCTTGAAGGCGAGGCGGTGATCCCGGAGAATGATAAGTCAAATGGTCCATTTTTGCGCAATATTGAAGCTTTTAAGTCAGCAATACAGCCCAGGCTAGGCGCTCAACCGCAAACGAGTCTGTACCATAGAGCTGCTTAAACTTATAGATTAGTTGTCTGAAAATATAGAGTATTTGTGAGGCTCCATGCGTTATACAAACGCTTTGTGATATCTTAGAGGCATTCGTTACCCATTTAAGGGTTATGTCAATAGAGATAAAGCACATGAGAGATTGCGATGCAGTATAATGAAAACTTTGATGTTATTGTTGTGGGCGGCGGCCATGCTGGCACCGAAGCCGCGCTAGCAGCTGCGCGCACGGGGAGCCGAACCTTATTAGTGACCCATAATATTGAAACTTTGGGCCAAATGTCATGTAACCCAAGTATTGGCGGTATTGGTAAGAGCCACCTTGTGCGTGAAGTTGATGCTCTGGGCGGAGCTATGGCGCTAGCAACGGATCTTGCTGGTATTCAATTTAGAATTTTAAACAGCCGCAAAGGCCCGGCAGTGCGGGCAACCCGGGCGCAGGCTGATAGAGTACTCTATAAAAGCGCCATCCGCCAAATTCTTGAACGCCAACCAAATCTTATGTTGTTTCAGCAAGGTGTGGATGACCTTATTATGGATGGCGATCATGTAGCCGGTGTGGTGACTTCCATGGGGCTTGAGTTTCGCGCCAAAGCTGTTGTGCTCACAGCAGGTACGTTTTTAGGTGGTCAGATTCATATAGGTCTTAAGCAATACGGCGGCGGCCGTGCGGGAGATCAAGCCTCCAACCCTTTAGCTAAACGACTGCGGGCATTAAATCTAAGGGTTGGCCGTTTAAAAACCGGCACTCCACCAAGAATAAATAGCAATAGTGTGGATTTTTCAGTTATGCAGGCGCAACCTGGGGACGAGCCAAGACCTACCATGTCTTTTTTGGGGTCAAACCAAAATCATCCCCGCCAAGTGAATTGTTATATTACTCATACTAATGAGCAAACTCACGACATTATTCGGTCTGGCTTAGATACATCGCCAATGTTTACTGGTGTGATAGAGGGCGTAGGGCCACGTTATTGCCCCTCAATTGAAGATAAAATAACACGCTTTGCTGATAAAAATTCTCATCAAGTATTTGTTGAGCCAGAAAGTTTGGACCATTGTGAAATTTATCCTAATGGCATATCAACAAGCCTTGCATTTGATACCCAAATTCAACTGGTGCGATCGATTAAAGGCTTTGAATCTGCCGAAATTACCAGGCCTGGTTATGCCATAGAATATGATTATTTTGATCCAAGAGATTTAAGCCCCTCACTGCAAACCCAAGCAATACCAGGATTGTTTTTTGCTGGTCAAATTAACGGCACAACTGGTTACGAAGAAGCCGCAGCTCAAGGTTTGCTCGCTGGGCTGAACGCTGCTCGATACACCCGCGGCGAAGAAGCGTGGGTACCAAGCCGTGATCAAGCTTATATTGGGGTGTTAGTGGACGACCTAAACACCCTGGGCACTAACGAACCTTATCGCATGTTTACCAGTCGCGCAGAGTATCGTTTGTTGTTGCGCGAGGATAATGCCGACCAACGGCTTACCCCCATTGGTCGATCTTTAGGCTTGATTACCGATGAGCGCTGGCAAGCATATGAAAACAAAATGAATTTAATCGAGCAGCAACGGGCTAGTATTCAGTCAACATGGGTTCGACCAGGCGATGCTCGCGCCCAACTGTTTGCACAGCGAGTGGGTCAAGATCTTGCCAGAGAATATACCTTATATGAGCTTTTAAAAAGACCGGAGGTAAACTCTGATTTATTAAATCAATTAGCTACACCATCAGCAGATCCAATCCTTGAAGCTCAAGACCCTCTTTATTTGCAAGCGCTTAAACAAATAGAAATTGAATGTAAATATGCAGGTTATATTCAGCGTCAAACAGATGAAATTAGTAAAATGTCCCGTAGCGAAGGCACGAAAATTCCGCCAACCTTTGAATATAGCGAGCTATCTGGACTTTCAAATGAATTGAAGCAAAAGCTTGCTCAACATCGTCCAGCAACGCTTGGTCAAGCTTCAAGAATTTCAGGGGTTACTCCGGCGGCTTTAGGTATTCTTGCAATTGCCCTTAAAAAAAAGGGGTGCCATACAAGTGTCACAGCTTAGCAACCTGCCTAATGCAACAAGCTTACGCAAAAGTTTAGTAGCAGGTGTTAAATTACTTAAGCTGAATATCTCTGAGGGGCAAATAAATCAGCTACTTGAGTATCTTAGTTTGATTATTCAGTGGAACAAGGCGTACAATCTCACCGCTATCCGTAATCCTGATGATATGATCAGTCAGCACATATTAGATGCGTTATCGATCAATACAATATTTCTAGAAGAATGCCAACAGCTAGCAGCTTTGCATGCAATTACGCCAAGATGTTTAGATCTAGGCTCTGGGGTAGGTATACCTGGAGTTGTGTTAGCTATAGTTAACCCACAGCTCCAATGGAGTTTAATTGACAGTAATGGTAAAAAAGCCCGGTTTTTAAGAGAAGTTGTGCGCAAACTTGGTTTACTTAACATACAAGTTGAGCAAGCAAGACTCGAAACGCTTAATTTTGATGCGCCAGTTATTATTACAGCACGAGCTTTGGCTTCAATTCAACAAATTCTTGAATGGTTGCAAGGTCATTTTGCTGTTGAAAGCTGTTTGTTACTTATGAAAAGTGTCCAAGCTCAACAAGAGCTTACAGCAACATATAACGGCTTTACGCTTACCCAAGTTGTAGCTTTGGAAGTGCCAGGCATAGACGCGGAGCGTTGCGTGGTTGTAATGAAAAGTTCTCATTAGCGACCAAATTTAAATATGAAATCAAGGAGGTTGTCGTGGCTAAGGTAATTGCAATTGCCAACCAAAAAGGCGGAGTTGGTAAAACAACCACAAGCGTAAATCTTGCTGCATCAATGGCAGCAACTAATCGAAAAGTCTTACTTATAGATTTAGACCCACAAGGTAACGCAACCATGGGGGTTGGTGTTAGCAAAAACGAGCTTGAAACATCATTGCTTGAGGTTTTATTGCTTCAAGCGACGGCTCAAGAAGCTATTATTACAACAGAGCATGGCTTTGATGTTATTGGTTCAAACGCAGACCTTACAGTTGCTGAGGTTGAGCTTATGCGCATTGAAAATAAAGAATATCGACTTAATACTGCGCTTGTCCCCATTTCAAAAGAATACGACTATATTTTAATCGATTGTCCACCTTCACTTAATTCATTAACGCTTAATGCCATGGTTGCAGCTCATTCCGTGCTTGTGCCAATTCAGTGCGAATATTATGCACTAGAAGGCTTGGCATCTTTGATGAATACAGTTGAGCAAATTAAACAGCATTTAAACAAAGCTCTTGTCATTGAAGGCTTGGTGAGAACTATGTTTGATCCTAGAAATAGCCTAAGCAATGATGTTTCTCGATATTTAATCCAAAATTTTGGCCAACAAGTGTTGCGATCTATAATTCCAAGAAACGTAAGGCTGGCAGAAGCGCCTAGCCATGGAATGCCAGTTTTGGACTATGATAAACGCTCAAGAGGCGCTTTATCTTATCTTGGGTTAGCTGGAGAGATTATTAAGCGTGAAAAGCAAAAGGACTCTCTTTTAAAGAATCCTAAGCCGTCGCCTCAAGGAATAGAAGAAACGGAGCATGCCAATGGTCACGCGTAAAAGGGGTTTAGGTAAAGGGATCTCTGCACTCATAGGCGGGGATATGCCTTCTGGCGTCATGAACGCCAATCCTGTGTCAATCGCACTGTCAGAAGGCAGTGCTAATGAATCAAAAGACCAGCCAGCACCAGTAATAGCAGCTCCCAATAACGAGTTCAAAAGAATACCGGTTGAAATGCTACAGCCTGGAATGTATCAACCGCGCAGAAATATTCAATCAGAAGCCTTAGAAGAGTTAGCTCAGTCAATTCGCAGCCAAGGCTTAATGCAGCCTTTAGTTGTTAGGCCTCTAGCAGAAGGCAAATTTGAAATTATTGCTGGCGAGCGCCGTTGGCGAGCAAGCCAGCTTGCTAGTCTTGAAAAAGTGCCATGTATTGTGCGTGAGGTAAGCGACGAAGCAGCATTAGCTTTGTCGATCATCGAAAATATTCAGCGAGAAGATCTCACGCCAATTGAACAAGCTATAGGCTTGCAGCGGCTTAAAACTGAATTTGACTTAACCCATAAACAAATTGCTGAATCTGTCGGGCGCTCGCGAGCTGCAGTCACAAATTTATTGCGACTCCTTAGTCTGCATGAATCAGTCAAGCAAATGCTTGAAACCTCGGAATTAGAAATGGGCCATGCACGTTGTTTGTTATCTCTTGAGCCTGCTGATCAAGTGATGTTAGCTAAACAAATAGCGGAAAAACAATTATCAGTTCGTCAAACTGAAAATTTAGTCAGAAGGTTTGTTCAGCTTCAAGAGTTAGAAGAATCACCTGAAAATAACGCCAGTGATACCGACCCAGATATTCTTCAATTACAGTCAAGTTTATCGGGTAGGGTTGGCGCTGCTGTCAAAATCCATCATGCCGCAAGCGGTAAAGGCCGGCTTGTTATAAAGTACACATCAGTGGATGAGCTTGAAGGCATATTGGCTCATATTCGATAATTTTACTTGAAAGAAAAAGCTAAAGAACTTTTTTAAACGCAGGTTTTTTTAAAATTGCTCATAAATTCAAAAACGGATTGACAGTCGAAGTATTTGTTAACAATAGCTTTTATACGCTGATTTAGACCTAAAAGTCCCATAAAGGGGTCAGTAGTACCCTTTATGGGACTTTAGGTGGGGCTATTTATGGGGAATAGTATGAATACGTCTATTGGCAGTGCCTTATTCACGAAAACTCAGCAGCAAATTTTTGCCATACTTTATGCAAACCCGCATCAATCATATTATCTCAATCAATTAGTGCGCATGGCCGGTGTAGGTAAAGGGAGTTTAACTAGAGAGCTTGATAGCCTACTGGGGGCTGAGCTTATTACACTTACTCGACAGGGTAACCAAAATCATTATCAAGCTAATGCTAAATGCCCGATTTTTACCGAGCTTTGCTCAATCGTGCAAAAGACATTTGGTTTAAGTGATAGTCTTTTCAATGGGTTGAAAATTATTTGGACTAATATTGAAATCGCCTTTGTATATGGTTCTCTGGCGAAAGGAACAGAACGCAGTGAGAGTGATATAGACCTGTTATTAGTTGGTGATGGCTTAAGTTACGCCGACGTTATGAGCCATTTAGAGAAGGCCGAGCTACAATTAGGTCGACCAGTGAATCCGACGATCTATAATCAACAGGAATTTATTAAGCGATTACAAGAACATCAGCATTTTATTAAGCAAGTGATTCAACAGCCAAAAATTTGGTTGAAAGGGGAGTCTCAGCTTGAGAAATTAGTCAGTGCAATGCCACACATAAAAGAGAGTAACTCATAAATATTTCTACTTGTTATGCTTTGGTTGGCGCTGCTGTCAAAATCCATCATGCCGCAAGCGGTAAAGGCCGGCTTGTTATAAAGTACACATCAGTGGATGAGCTTGAAGGCATATTGGCTCATATTCGATAAAATAAATCTAAAATTCAACATAAATCTATCTTCAAGAAATTAATAATTATTTCTTGAAGATAGATTTATGTTGAATTTTGGTGGTAAAACCATTATAATGCCGCTGTCAATAGCAGAATGGGTTGCACTCAATGACTGTAAATCAAAAAAAATTATTGTGGGGTTTTCAAGCAAGTCAGCTCGCAGTGATTGCTCCAATTTTTTTTTTCTTGTGATTTACAGATTTGAAGCTAAAGTATACTTGGCATTACTTTTATCTTGGGTGTTGCATTTAGTGCATTTAATTCCGTATGTCATAAAAAGTCGAGTGTCAAATATTCGATATTGGTTATCGCGAGTATATGCAAGTCTTATGATGAAATATTTAATATTGTCATTGGCCTTCATTATTTTTTTTAGCCAAGAATTTGTAAACCAAGCCACTCAGTTCAATTTTTGTATTGTGTTTGTAATAAGCTACATATTGCCTTTATTTGTATTTTCTTATTTCGACGGTAACGCCAAGTTAAGAAAACATAAAGCTGAATAAAACTAGGATGAAGCGTTTTTATGGCAGCATCAACACCAACTGAATATATACAGCATCATTTGACCAATTTGACTTTAGGCCAAATCGATGGCGAATGGAAAATTGCTCGCTCTGTGGATGAATCTGCTTTAATGGGATTTTGGAAGTTCCATATTGACACCTTAGGTTGGTCTATTGTGTTAGGCATAATTTTTTGTGCGTTATTTTGGGCAGTTGGGCGATCAGCAAAGATTAATAAGCCTTCAAAACTTCAAATTTTTATAGAATTAATTGTTGATTTTATTAACAAAGAAGTATTACAAATATTTCATAAGAAAAATGCCATGATTGCGCCATTAGCCTTAACCATATTTGTCTGGATTTTTCTAATGAATCTTATGGATTTAATACCAGTTGATTGGATTCCACATGCATTTTATCTGCTGGGTGTGCCTCACATGAAAATTGTGCCATCTACAGATCCAAATATAACGCTAGGATTATCTGTATCTGTCATGCTGCTAATAATTGGTTTTTCTGTCAAAGAAAAAGGCATATCCGGTTTTGCCGGTGATCTTACCATGGCACCTTTTGCTGCCAAATCAATCATTGGAAAAATTGCCTTACTGCCATTTAATCTAATTCTAGAATCCGTAGCATTATTGACCAAACCAGTTTCATTAGGTTTTCGACTTTTCGGCAACATGTATGCCGGAGAAATGATTTTTATTCTAATTGCTTTATTACCTTTCTGGGCTCAATGGGCTCTGTCAGTACCATGGGCAATCTTTCATATTTTGGTCATCATATTGCAAGCTTATATATTTATGGTACTTTCCATAATATATTTAAGCATAGCCGTTGAGGATCATTAAAAGGTTTGGAGAAAAAACTCCATTCATAAATTTGATAAATGTGGCGCATTTATCAATGAAGCTTTGAATACAAGCAAAATTTTGAGAAATGTTTTGTTTGGTAGATAAGTTTTTTTTCAGCAAGTTGAGATACATTAATCAAAGAGGTGTTTGTAATGGAAACAGGTATTATTTTAATCGCGGCTGCGTCTATGGTTGTTTTTGCTTCAATTGGGACAGCATTTGGTTTTGCAATGCTTGGTGGAAAGCTTTTAGACAGTACTGCACGTCAACCAGAAATGGCTCCAATGCTACAGGGTAAGTTTTTTATTATTGCAGGCTTGCTTGATGCAGTGCCAATGATTGCCGTAGGTCTAGCGATGTATCTTATATTCGTTCTAGCTCAATAGATATAACTCTTTGATGCATTCTTACTACTCTTGTTATTCATGGGTAGTGCCGCATGGCATCTATTAATAGTTGCCGCAAAGTAGTTGTACGATTGTAATATATCGTATACCAAGTCTTGAGTTATTAATCTCAAGCCTCTTTTGAGGTGATCTGCTAGGAAATTTCTATGGATATCAATGCAACCATACTAGGCCAAATTATATCGTTTGCAATTTTTGTGGTTTTTACCATGAAATATGTTTGGCCAGTAATCCGTAGTGCAATAGAAGAGCGCGAGCAACAAATTGCTCTAGGGCTGCAAAACGCAGAACAAGCGCAAACTTCTTTAGAAAAAGCACAAGACGATGCTAATAAACTTATGCAAGAAGCTAAACTGCAAGCTGCTGAGCTTATTGAGCATGCGAATAAGCGTGCAACTCAGCTTGTAGATCAAGCTAAAAACGATGCTAAAGCAGCCGCTGAACATGAACAAGCCAAAGCACAAGCCGATATTCAGCATCAAATCGAATCTGCTAGAGGTGCTCTTCGTAAAGAAGTCGCAATCTTAGCTGTAGCTGGTGCAGAGAAAATTTTACAAGCAAGAGTTGATCAAGCCGCTCACTCAGAAATGCTAAATCGTATAAGTGCTCAGCTTTAAATCTCTGCATTAATCTTAAGGAGTCGCTTCGATGAGTTATGCTACACAAGCAAGACCTTACGCTAAAGCTGCATTTGAGCGAGCCGTTGGCAGTGATCATATACAAGCTTGGTCCAATGCCTTGCTGGCTTTAAGTGAAGCAGTCTCGAATGTTGGTGTTCAGGATTACATTATTAATCCAACTATACCTACTGTTGAAAAGATTCAGCTCTTAGAGCGGTTATGCCATGAATGGCTTGCAAATGACGAGATAAAGTGCTTTTTACAGCTTCTTGGAAAAAACGAAAGACTCCTTGTTTTAAATAGTATTTCTCAAGGGTTTGAGCACCATGTAGAGGAGCTCAACAATAGAGTAAATACTTTAATAACAACTGCTTATGAATTGAGTGAAGTTGAAAAAAATCATCTGATCAAAGCATTGAGTGAAAAGCTAAAACACACATTAGATGTCAAATTTAAAATCGACAAGTCAATTATTGGCGGCGTTGTTATTGAGTTTGATGGTAACGTAATCAATGCTTCGGTGCAGCAACAATTGAAGCAAATGAAAGAAAACTTGATTTTATAGCCAAGGGTGGTTCCGTATGCAACAGCTTAATCCTTCTGAAATAAGCCAAATAATCAAAGATCGTATTAAAGATCTTAAACTCGAATCTTCCCAGAAAAATGAAGGGACTATTATATCCCTAGCAGATGGTATTGTTACAATCCATGGTTTAGACGACGTCATGTATGGAGAAATGATCCAGTTTGATCATGGCTTATATGGGCTTGCTCTAAACCTTGAAAAAGATTCTGTTGGTGCTGTTGTTCTCGGTGATTACTTATTACTTGCCGAAGGTCAAAAATGTTATTGCACTGCTCGAATACTTGAAGTACCTGTAGGTCCTGAGTTACTTGGGCGCGTAGTTGACACGCTTGGTATTCCTATAGATGACAAAGGCCCCATAAACGCTAAATTAACTGCCCCAGTTGAACAAGTTGCGCCTGGCGTAATTACTCGTGAGCCGGTTGAGCAACCAGTTCAAACAGGAATTAAAGCAATTGATGCAATGGTACCTGTTGGGCGTGGCCAACGAGAGTTAATTATTGGTGATCGTCAAGTAGGTAAAACTGCAGTAGCTATCGATGCAATTATTAATCAAAAAGATACTGGTATTAAATGTGTTTATGTAGCAATTGGTCAAAAACAATCAACTATTGCAGGTGTTGTGCGTAAATTAGAAGAAAACGGAGCCATGGCGCATACAGTTATTGTGTCCGCTTCTGCTTCAGATCCTGCTTCTATGCAGTTTCTCGCCCCTTTTGCTGGTTGCGCTATGGGCGAATATTTTAGAGATCGCGGCGAAGATGCTCTAATTGTTTATGACGATCTCACTAAGCAAGCTTGGGCATATAGGCAAATATCCTTATTGTTACGTCGTCCTCCTGGTCGAGAAGCCTATCCTGGTGATGTTTTTTATCTCCACTCTCGCCTATTAGAGCGAGCTGCACGAGTCAACGTAGACTATGTTGAAAAATTTACGAACGGCGAGGTTAAAGGCAAGACTGGTTCTTTAACAGCTTTACCTATTATTGAAACTCAAGCTGGTGATGTATCCGCTTTTGTTCCTACTAATGTAATATCTATTACAGATGGTCAAATATTTTTAGAAACCAACCTTTTTAATGCTGGTATTCGTCCTGCGATTAACGCTGGGCTTTCTGTATCTCGGGTTGGTGGCGCGGCACAAACTAAGATTGTCAAAAAACTCGGTGGTGGTGTGCGTTTAGCACTTGCACAATACAGAGAGCTTGCAGCCTTTGCTCAGTTTGCCTCAGATCTTGATGAAACCACACGTAAACAATTACGCCACGGGCAGCGTGTTACTGAGCTTATGAAGCAAAAACAGTATTCACCATTATCGGTTTCACAGTTAGCCGTGACATTGTTTGTCGCGAACGAAGGTTATCTTGATAGTGTTGAGCTTGAAAAAGTTTGTGTGTTTGAAGAAAAACTCCATGCGTATATGAATGCCGAGCATTCCAGTCTAATGGAGACCATTAATGCAACACCAGTATATTCTGATGATATAAAATCTGGTCTTATATCTGCAGTAGAGTCTTTTAAGGCAACTCAATCTTGGTAGAGCTTTCGAAAATAGACCTAAGTTCAATTTAAACTTAGGTCTCATGAGTTAATAGGGCATAACTATGGCTGGAGCAAAAGAAGTTCGCAACAAAATTGCGAGCGTGAAAAGCACCCAAAAAATTACAAGAGCTATGGAGCTTGTTGCTGCTAGTAAAATGAAAAAAGCACAAGAAAATATGCAAACTTCTCGTCCTTATGCAACTAAGATGGCGCAAGTTATAGATCACCTTATCCAAGCAAATACTGATTTTACTCATCCATTTCTAACTGAAACTGACGGTAAAAATGTTGGCGTTATTGTTATATCTTCTGACCGTGGCTTATGTGGTGGTTTAAACGCTAATTTGTTTAAACAGGCTTCCCAGTTTGCCCGACAAAGCGAAAGTGATGGCGGTACAATTAAATACAGCTTAATTGGTAACAAAGCTCAGTCGTACTTTAAAACCAACGGTGGTGATGTTGTTGCCTTTGCTAATGGGATGGGTGATCATCCAAGTATTGAACCTATACTTGGCAGTGTTCAAGTGTTGCTTGACTTATATAAGTCTGAAGAAATTGATAAAATTGTGGTTGTGTTTAATAAATTTGTTAACACAATGGTGCAAAAAGTAACTGTACAACAATTGCTTCCCGTTTCAGCTGATAGCTTTCATGTTCATCAACAAGTAGAAAATAAACCAGTTAATGACAATTATTCCTGGGACTATATTTACGAACCTAGCCCCCAAGCCTTGCTTGAACAATTAATTATTCGATTTGTAGAATCTCAAGTATTCCAAGCTCTTGTTGAGAATATTGCTTGTGAGCAAGCTGCTCGAATGGTAGCAATGAAGTCAGCAACAGATAATGCTGGCGATATGATTAAAGACCTGCAGCTGGTGTATAACAAGGCTCGACAAGCCTCGATTACACAAGAGCTTGCGGAAATAGTTGGCGGCGCAAGCGCAGTTTAAAAAATATCGAGCATTGAAAAGAGGATTATTTATGAGTAACGGTCGTATTGAGCAAATTATTGGCGCAGTTATTGATGTTGTTTTTGACAAAACTCAAGTCCCTCGTATCTATGATGCAATAATTGTAGAGTCGTTGGGTGCTACTTTAGAAGTTCAGCAGCAACTAGGCGACGGAGTTGTCAGAACTATAGCTATGGGGACAACCGAAGGCTTTAAGCGCGGTCTTGAAGTTAGAAGTACAGGTGAGCCTATTCGAGTCCCTGTAGGTACAAAAACTTTAGGTCGAATCATGGATGTGCTTGGTAGCCCAATAGATGAATGTGGGCCTATCGGCGAAGAAATTCGTATGCCTATTCATCGTAAGGCACCAACATATGCGGAACAATCAGCTGCCAATGAATTATTAGAAACAGGCATTAAAGTTATTGACTTAATTTGCCCATTTGCTAAAGGCGGTAAAGTTGGTTTATTTGGCGGTGCGGGTGTTGGTAAAACCGTTAACATGATGGAATTGATTCGTAATATTGCCATTGAGCACTCGGGGTATTCAGTATTTGCTGGAGTGGGCGAGCGGACTCGAGAAGGTAACGATTTTTATCGTGAAATGTCTGAATCTAATGTACTCGATAAAGTTGCATTAGTGTATGGACAAATGAATGAGCCACCAGGCAATAGGTTAAGAGTTGCGTTAACGGGCTTAACAATTGCAGAGCAGTTTCGTGACGAAGGTCGAGATGTATTATTATTTGTCGATAACATTTATAGATATACTCTTGCAGGCACAGAAGTGTCTGCATTGCTTGGCCGTATGCCATCTGCGGTTGGTTACCAACCAACGCTTGCAGACGAAATGGGCGCGCTACAGGAACGTATTACATCGACTAAAACTGGCTCTATCACTTCAATTCAAGCGGTCTATGTACCAGCTGATGATTTTACCGATCCAAGTCCAGCAACAACTTTTGCTCACTTAGATTCAACCGTGGTACTTAGCCGGCAGATCGCAGAACTTGGTATTTATCCTGCTGTAGATCCGCTTGATTCTACATCACGACAGCTTGATCCGTTAGTGGTTGGTCAGGATCATTACGATGTTGCTCGAGGTCTTCAATCTGTCCTTCAGCGTTATAAAGAATTAAAAGACATTATTGCAATCTTAGGCATGGACGAGCTTTCTGAAGAAGATAAGCAGACAGTGACTAGAGCTCGAAAAATTGAGCGTTTCTTGTCTCAGCCTTTCTTCGTTGCTGAAATATTTACCGGTGCGACAGGTAAGTATGTTTCATTAAAAGATACTATTGCTGGCTTTAAGGGTATTTTGTCCGGTGAATACGATGAATTGCCCGAGCAGGCTTTTTACATGGTAGGCAATATTGAAGAAGCCAAAGAAAAAGCTAAAAAAATGCTGGCTAAAGCTTAATTCTGTAACTTAAATTTCTAACCTCTATTGTTTTAGTTAATTTTTAGAGGTTATTGTATATATACACAATAATTTTTTTATTTATAGCTAATAGAGAGTAAATCATGGCGAAGACAATTGTATGTGAAGTTGTCAGTGCTGAAGGCGAAATTTTCTGCAGTGAAGTCGAGCTAGTCATTGTGCCGGGCATTATGGGCGATCTTGGTATAGCGCCAAATCATGCACCTTTATTGACCCAGATTAAACCTGGCCCAATACGCTTATTTGAAGGCGGAGAAGAAGGTGTTTTTTACGTCTCAGGTGGTATTTTAGAAGTACAGCCTAATAAAGGTATCACAATCTTGGCAGACACTGCTTTGCGTGCTCATGATCTTAACGAAGCAGCGGCACTTGAGGCCAAACGAAAAGCCCAAGAAATAATGCAAGATCGTAATAGTGAAATGCAATATTCTGCTGCCGCAACCCAGTTATCAGAAGCAGCAGCCCAGCTAAGAACTATAGGTGCACTCAGAAAAAAGATGGGAAAACCAAGTTAAATTAGTCAGTAATATGATGAAACGCTTGTTTGACCAGCGCTAATTCTGAGCTGGTTGCAGCTATTCGAGTCGATAGCATTCGAGTAATTTGTTTATAAAAATGGGCATAGAAGAGTGAATTTGTAGTACAAAGCACTTCTTCCATTAATACAATATCAATACTCAAACAACTGCATGGCTCCATTGCTATAACATCAGCTTGCCTTGGTTGGTTGTCAATCAAAGCCGTTTCACCAAACAATGCCCCGTGTTCATGGATCACAGTAAGTTCCATGCCATTTAATACTATCTTGGCCTTGCCTTCGAGCAAAATATAAAGCCATGAATCTGTAGAGTCAACTTTAATAATCGCTTCATCTTCGGCAAAGTTTTTTAACCGAGAAACGCTCAGTACTTGCTCTAAATCATTGCTATGTAAGCCATTGAAAACTGGTAATGTATCGAGATTATACTTACTTACATCTTCTGGCTTCAAATACTGAGATAATTTCATTCACTTCCTCAAGCATCTGTGGTGATAAACTAACCTAAATTAAGAAAGTGACTTTAATTTAAGCAAACTTTAAACAATATCATTAAAGTGTAGCCGATTAATATTGCCCAATTGAGCTATTCTTATATTTTACTTGTCTATTTAAGCAGTTAATTAACCTATATTTAGAACATAGACTAAGCCTGCTTTATAATATTATAAGTGTATAATATTTTTACTGATAATTTACCGCAAGAGCTAAGATAATATTTTAATTAAAGACTAAGGAGCTATGAATATGGATATTCCGTTGCATGTTGTAGTACTTGCTGCAGGCAAAGGAACTAGAATGCGTTCCGACAAGCCTAAGGTATTACATCACCTAGCAGGCAAGCCCTTAATTGAGCACATTGTTAAAACTGCTGAAAATCTTGGGGCCTCTGGCACAACTATTATCTATGGTCATGGCGCCAAGCTCATTCAAAGTTGGGCTGATGAAAGTGAAATAAAAAACATTCATTGGGTGGAACAAAAGGAACAATTGGGTACAGCTCATGCGGTGCTCCAGGCAATTCCAGCTTTAGAAGACATGAATTTATCCGATGATACTCGCATTTTGTTAATGGCAGGCGATGTCCCTTTAATCCAGGCTAAAACTCTCAACCGCCTATTAGATGCTTGCAGCCAATCTACAAACTCTTTTGGTTTAGTGACTTTGAATTTAGCTAACCCCTTTGGTTATGGCCGTATTATTCGCAATGCGAGCAATCAAGTGGTTGGTGTAGTGGAAGAAAAAGATGCAACAGCAGAGCAGCGAGCTATTCAAGAGATAAATACCAATATTATGTTGCCTACATTTGGGCAAATTAAACAATTGTTGCCCAAGATAGGCAACAATAATGCGCAACAAGAATATTATTTGCCCGATTTAATCAGTCTGATCGCTGGCACACAGACTCAAAATGACGCCAATACAATTTTAGTTGTTCAACCGGATTACCCATGGGAAGTGGAAGGGGCCAATAACCGTGCTCAACTTCATGACCTTGAACGCCAATACCAATTATTTTTAGCCTATGAAATGATGGCACAAGGTTTAGCTTTGCAGGACGCGCATAGATTCGATATATCCGGTAAGCTTACTTTTGGGCAAGACGTTCAGATAGGCGCTAATGTTCAAATTATAGGTTTAGTTGAAATTGGCAATAATGTAACTATTGGCTCCAATGTTGTTTTGAAAAATGTTCAGATTGGCCATAACTCACATATCCATGAATTCTCACACATTGAAGGTGCGACAATTGGTGAATCATGTCATTTAGGGCCATTTGCAAGAGTTCGAGAAGGCTCGGAATTTTTAGATGATTCTAAAATTGGTAACTTTGTTGAAACCAAAAAAAGCCGTATTGGCGTTGGGGCCAAAGTAAGCCATCTGTCATATATTGGCGATGCCTTAGTTGGCGATGAAGCAAATATTGGTGCTGGTACTATAGTCTGTAATTATGACGGAGCCAACAAGCATAAAACAAGTATAGGCGCACATGCTTTTGTGGGCTCTAACAGCAGTTTAGTGGCCCCAATTACTATTGGTGAGGGTGCAACTATTGGTGCTGGGAGTACTTTAACCAAAGATGCTCCTCACCAAAAACTGACCCTAGCTCGAGCTCAACAAGTAACAATTGATGCTTGGCAGCGGCCTAAAAAATAAAATTATTTCAAAAATATCCATTGAGGTGTACATATGTGTGGAATTGTTGGTGCTATCGCTGATCGAAATATTACGCCTATTTTACTTGAGGGTTTGCGCCGATTAGAGTACCGAGGTTATGATTCTGCAGGCATAGCAGTATTAAGCGATACAGGGGATATCCAAAGACTTAGAAGAGTTGGTAAAGTCCAAAGCCTGGTCGATGCAGAAACACAAGCACCGAGTTTAGGCAGTGTAGGTATATCCCATACTCGCTGGGCAACCCACGGTGTGCCAAGTGAAGCAAACGCTCACCCACACCTTTCTCACGAAGAGTTAGCAATTGTTCATAATGGTATTATTGAAAATTACCAAACATTAAAAGCGAGCTTACAAGCTAAAGGCTACGAATTTAAATCTGAAACCGATTCAGAAGTAGTCGCACATCTTATTCATGATTGCCTTAAACACAATGATAATTTACGCCAAGCTGTTGCTGAAGCAATGAAACAACTTGAAGGCGCATATGGTATAGCCGTACTTCATAAACAATTTCCAGATGTGATTATAGCTGGCCGAAAAGGCAGTCCATTAGTAATAGGTGTTGGTATAGGCGAGCACTTTATTTCTTCCGATCAATTAGCATTATTACCTGTGACTAATCGTTTTATACATTTAAACGATGGTGATCTTGCTGAAGTTTCCCGTAATACAGTAGAAATTTTTGATAAATCTGGTAAAAATGTCAAGCGAGAAATTCGTGAGATTGATGCCCACCAAGATTCAGCTGATAAAGGTAAATACCGCCATTTCATGCTCAAAGAGATTTATGAGCAACCCTATGCAATCCAGCAAACACTTGAAGGTCGAATTGACCAACACCAAGTATTAGAAAGTGCTTTTGGCCCAGGCGCTGGTGACATATTCGATCAGGTCCAAAATATTCAAATTATTGCTTGTGGTACGAGTTACCATTCTGGCCTAATCGCAAAATACTGGTTTGAGGCTATTGCAGGTGTGGCTTGCCAAGTGGAAATTGCCAGCGAATTTCGCTACCGCCAATCGGTTGTGTTGCCAAAAACTTTATTAATAACCATTTCACAAAGTGGTGAAACAGCGGATACTTTAGCCGCCCTTAGAGATGCAACTTCCGAACACTATGTGGCGAGCTTATGCGTGTGTAATGTACCTACAAGTTCTTTAGTGCGAGAATCAAGTCTTAGTCTTATGACCCATGCCGGCCCTGAAGTTGGGGTTGCCTCTACTAAAGCATTTACTACCCAATTGGTTGCATTGTTTTTATTGGTTGTCGCTATTGGTCGTCGCAACGGTTTAGATAAAAACACTGAAAAAGACTATGTTCAGGCTCTAAGAACTTTACCCCATGCTGTGGAGTCTGTGTTAGAACTTGATGCAAGTATTGAAGCAATGGCCGAGCACTTTGGCGATAAGCATCATGCATTATTTTTAGGTCGTGGAATTAATTATCCCGTCGCTATGGAAGGCGCACTTAAGCTCAAAGAAATTTCCTATATCCATGCTGAAGCCTACGCAGCTGGCGAGCTCAAGCATGGTCCACTTGCTTTAGTTGATCATGACATGCCGGTTGTTGCAGTAGCACCAAACGATAAATTAGTCGATAAATTAAAATCAAATTTACAAGAAGTTAAAGCAAGAGGTGGTCAACTATTTGTCTTTGCCGATGCAGAAGTCAATGTTTCAGAGGATTCAACATACCTTATTCATTTGCCATCTAACAGTTCGGTTTTATCGCCAATTCTTTACACAATTCCCATGCAGCTTTTGTCTTATCATGTGGCCTTAATTAAAGGTACAGATGTTGATCAGCCAAGAAATCTAGCCAAATCCGTTACGGTTGAATAATCCTTAGCAGAGCCAATATATTCAATTAATGAGTTAAAATTAATTTTTTAAAAATCGAAAGCCCGGTTAAACTGATTTCAGTTGACTGGGCTTTTGTTTATAGGGGTATGGTATGGATCAAACACAACTTGAAAGAATTATTGCTGCTGGAGAAGATAGTCGGCATCAATTTAAAGCTAATGTCCAACGAGCTGAATCTATTGCACAAGAAATAGTTGCATTGAGTAATAGCCAAGGAGGTATGATTATAATTGGTGTTCATGATGATGGGCGTTTCTCAAATTTGAGTTCTCAAGATGTAGCGCGAATTAATCAATTAATTTCAAATGCAGCAACCCAAAATATACGTCCACCTGTTTCTGTTTCAACAGAAAATATAGCTTTATCACAAGGTATTTGTATCCTTGTTGATGTACCAGAAGGAATAAGTAAACCTTATATGGATACAGCATTACATGTGTGGGTTAAAAGTGGTTCAGATAAGCGCAAGGTTAGTGCTCGCGAAGAATTGCAGCGTATGTTTCAAGCAGCAAATTTAATCCATGCAGACAGCATGCCTGTTACCAATAGTAGTTCAGCTGATCTCGACTTAGAATTTTTTGATGCATTTTTTAAGCGTTACATTGGTGAGTCGTTAGATAAACAGACTTTGGGCTTGGATGTATTGCTTCGAAATATGAACCTGATGGTAGATTCTAGCCTCAACATCAGTGGCATGCTGTTGTTTGGCAAAAAACCTCAATTTCGTCTGCCGGTGTTCAACGTGAAAGCAGTAGCCTTTCCCGGAACAAGTATTACAGATACAAATTATATTGATAGTAAAGATATTTCTGGTCGGCTGGATGATCAGTTTAGAAACACTATGAGCTTCCTCATGGCAAATTTGAAGCATTTACAAAATGGTCAAAGTGTAAACTCTATAGGTGAGCCAGAAATCCCAAGAATTGTATTAGAAGAAATGTTAGCCAATGCGTTTATTCATCGAGACTATTTTGTTTCGGCGCCAATTCGGGTTTTAATATTTGCAGACCGAGTGGAAATTATTAGCCCTGGACATTTGCCAAACAATTTAACAGTTGAAAAAATAAAATTTGGTAATTCAAATGTAAGAAATCCTATTTTAGCATCATTTGCACCTCACATTTTGCCCTACAGGGGCTTAGGGAGTGGGGTGTTACGATCAATTCAAGCTTACCCAGACATAGATTTTATCGACAATCGAGATGGTAATCTTTTTAAAGTGATAATTCAGCGCAAGCAAATTTAATTCAATTTCACCAGTCTATTCCAAAAAAAATAAGGTTTATACACATGGCAATTAAAAACAATGAACTCTATTCATCACTTTGGGCAAGCTATGATGAATTGCGCGGCGGTATGGATGCTAGCCAGTATAAAGACTTTGTATTGACTCTGTTATTTGTCAACTCTGTCGAAAGCTTAAGTGATGCAATGACAGGGCATCGAAAGACCATGGGGTTGACCTGATGACACTATCTGCAGAGAATTCTTTAGACGGCTTAGTTCAAACCATAGCCCAGTATATTGAACAAGCACGAGGTCAAGTTCGGCAAGCTGTTAACAGTGCTATGGTGCAAAGCTATTGGGATATTGGTCGATTAATTGTTGAACATGATCAGCAGGGCGAAATTCGTGCGGCTTATGGTAAACAACAATTGCAACAGCTTTCACAACACCTGACTCAGCGTCTTGGTAAAGGCTTTGATGTTAGAAATTTGAGAAATATGCGGGCTTTTTATACTACCTTTTCAAATCGGAACGCACTGCGTACCGAATTAAGCTGGACTCATTACCGCAGCCTAATCCGAATAGAAAACCACAATGCTCGTGATTGGTACCTCAAAGAGACTATCAATCAAGGCTGGAGTGCGCGAGCTTTAGATCGACAGATTAGCAAGCTATATTACGAGCAGCACAAAGGCACAGATGATAACCCAACCATTGGTCTAGTGCTCTGCAGCGAAAAAAGCGAAGCGGTGGTGAAATAAGCTTGGTAAGAGTATAGAGTTGATGAGGTGGGTAATAACCTACCAGCAAGGTATAAATAGACTGAACTTGGGTAATTCCGTATGATTGGAAAGTTATTCTTTTTGGGGATTTATTTGAACCATTAACTTCATGGAAAGTTATGATTACTCATTTGGAAGCATATTATGTTAAAAAAAGAACTACTCGAAATTATCGCCAACGGTGAAAACTCTGGTGTGGAATTTAAACGAGATGATATACGTCCTGAGCAGTTAGCCAAGGAAATTGTTGCTATGGTCAATTTCCAGGGTGGTCAATTACTGCTTGGGGTTGAAGATAATGGGGTTATTTCTGGCATTCAACGAGCAAATATTGAAGAGTGGGTGATGAATATCATACAAGATAAGATTCATCCGATGTTGTTACCTTATTATGAAGAAGTTAAGGTCGATGATAGCAATATGGTTGCTATTGTCAGTTTTTCTCAAGGTATTTCTAAGCCTTATGGTGTGCGTGATCGTGGCAAAGAAGACATCTATATTCGAGTGGGCTCTACTTCGAGATTAGCTACCAGAGAGCAGCAAATGCGCTTATTCGAACTAGGTGGCATGCTACATACAGAACTTATGCCAGTGCCTAGAACAGATTTAAGTTGTTTGGATGAGGCACGGTTAACCAATTACTTAAGGGATATTCTACACGACCCAGATGTGCCTACGACTGCTAATACTTGGCAGGGTCGATTGCTCAGTTTGGGTTTTCTAGCAGAAGCTGGCGAAAGCGTTTGTTGCACGATTGCTGGACTAGTCTTATTTGGTAAAAAACCTCGGCGTTATCTCAAGCAAGCTGGGTTACGGGTGTTTGCCTTTAAAAGTGAAGATAAAACTTATGACGCTCTGCTTGACGAAATTTTTGATGGCCCTATGGTTGGGCGATGGGATACAGCCAAGGGTGATAAGCAATTATTGGATGGCGGGATTATCGAGCGGTTTATGACTGCTATGAAACCTTTTATAACCCAAGAAGCTCATCATATCGACGACAATCTACGTCGCCAAACACAGTGGTTTTATCCTATCGAAGCAGTTCGAGAATCCCTTATTAACGCCTTAGCACATCGTGATTGGACTCGTTTTGTTGAAATCGAAGTTGCCAGCTACTCCAATCGCTTTGAAGTCATAAGCCCTGGTGCGCTACCCAATTCTATGACAATTGAAAAAATGAAGGCGGGTCAACGTTCGCCCAGAAATACTATTATTATGGAAGTGCTACGAGATTATGGCTATGTGGATTACCGCGGCATGGGTGTCAGAACCAAAATTGTGCCCTTGACCCGGGCTTTAACAGGCCAAGACCCAGATTTTATTGTGACAGATGATTATTTAAAAACCGTGTTATTTCGGTCAAAGTAAGGGGTTGAGGGGTTAAATGACTAATCTTGGCCGGTGGAGTAACCATATACTACAAGGAAAAACCAATGCCAGTTGATATGACCCTGGCGCAGCTAAAAGCACTTTTGCAAGAGCTACGACATTTACCTAAAGAGACCCCTTGGGTTGAATTTAAGCTCAATGCAGATGTCCAGCGCATTGGTGAGTATATTTCGGCTCTTGCCAACTCTGCAGCACTTTTAAATAAACAAAATGCTTATATGGTATTTGGGCTTGATGATGAAACACATCAGATTGTTGGTACGACTTTTAAACCATCCTTGCAAACGCACAAACAGCAGGAAGTTGAAAACTGGTTACTGCAGAAGCTGTCGCCAAAAATTCATTTTTGTTTTTATGAGTTTTTGGCTGGTGAACATGAAGATGTGCCAATTGTAATTATGGAAGTACAACCAGCCAGCCATATTCCAGTACAGTTTGATGGAGTCGAGTATATCCGTAGTGGCTCGTATCAAAAGAAATTGAAAGAATTCCCTGAAAAACAACGAGCACTTTGGCGTGTTTTCGAAAAAACCTCATTCGAACAACAGTTTGCAGCTTCTAATGTTAGCGATGCTGAAGTGTTGAAACTGCTTGATTACCCTGCATATTTTGAACTTACCGATCAGCCCTTGCCTGAGAATCGCGCGGGTATTCTTGCAGCGCTTATGGCCGATAAACTGATTGAAAATGCCCATGGTAATTGTTGGCATATTTTTAATTTAGGCGCCATTTTGTTTGCTAAAAAACTTCAGAGCTTTCAACACCTCAGCCGAAAAACGGTTCGACTGATTTTATACCGTGGCACTAGTCGTATTGAAACCATTCGTGAGATAGAAATGAGTAAGGGCTATGCCGTCGGGTTTGAGGGCCTTATTGATAACATAAAAACGCTTCTGCCTTCTAATGAAGAGATTGGTAAAGCTTTTCGTAAAGAAGTACCCATGTATCCAGAACTTGCTATTCGTGAACTTGTGGCCAATGCAATCATCCACCAAGATTTTTCCATGACAGGCACTAGTCCGATGATTGAACTGTTTGAATCGCGTTTAGAAATTACTAATCCTGGGGTTCCCTTGGTTGCTACTGAGCGATTCTTAGATTCACCACCCCAGAGTCGCAATGAAGCCTTGGCATCATTTTTGCGCCGTATTAATATTTGCGAAGAGCGGGGCACTGGCGTGGATAAAGTGGTCTCGCAAACAGAGCTCTATCAGCTTCCCGCGCCAGTGTTTCAAGTTACGCCACATCATACTCGTAGTTTACTTTTCAGCTATAAAAACTTCAGTGAAATGGATAAAGATGAGCGTATTCAAGCGGCTTACCTGCATTGTTGTTTGTGTTATGTGAATCATAAAAACATGAATAATACCTCGCTAAGAGAACGTTTTGGTGTTGAAACAAAAAATAAAGCACAGATTAGTCGGGTTATTAAAGAGACATTAGCAGCAGGCTTAATCCGTCAATATGATGCTAACGCGGGACCTACCGCTTTGCGTTACGTCCCTGGTTGGGTGTGATGCATAGATTCTTTGTTGATTGCTTGTTGATTCAAGAGAGAATCAAACCCAAAAATTAAGCTCCGATTAATGCTATGTTGTTGAATTTTATATGTTTATATATTAGATTCTTTGTTAACTGTTTGTTGACTGTTTGTTGATTGAATCTAATCTGCAACACTCTCAATGAACTAAAAGGACTTTAAATGACTAATATCGGCCAAAAGGAAAGGGCAACTCAGGCCCACATTGTGCAGCTGTTCCACAAGGAATTAGGTTACGAATACCTCGGTCATTGGGGAAAACACCACGCAGCGTGAGTGATGCGCTTATAATTGTGGCTTTGTAAAAATAATAATTGAAAAACACCTACTCTATGTGACTGTTGTAAATTCTATAGGGCATTTGTCTCTTACATTAATAACTTTAGAATAAAAAGTTAAATATCCCCACAACAGTCCACTTAATTTGATTATTGTCCAATAAATCAACAGTTTAACGCTTGTAGGTTCCTCCATTTTCCCATTAAGCTAGCTGTCGCAGGTAAGCTGCCAGACTTCAAGGCTGGTGGTAGCTGGCGCTTTAAATGCGATGACATCGATCGCTGGATTGAAGAGCGAAAAAAACAAAAGAAGGGCAATTAATGGATCACGCTGTACATAACAAACTCGTTTCATTTATCTGGAGCATTGCAGATGACTGCTTACGCGATATCTATGTTCGAGGCAAATATCGAGATGTGATTTTGCCTATGGTGGTACTACGCAGGCTTGATACCTTGCTCGAGCCGACTAAAGACGCTGTCTTGGAAGAGGTTCGGTATCAAAAAGAAGAAATGGACGCTATAGAATATGATGACGAGCCGCTCAAAGCCGTCTCCGGCCAAGTTTTTTATAATACATCTAAATGGACTTTGAAAAACCTTGTTCATACAGCGACAAATAACCAACAAATACTTTTAGCTAATTTTGAGGAGTACCTGAATGGCTATAGTGCTAACGTAAAAGAGATTATTGAGTGTTTCGATTTAAAACGTCAAATCAGACATATGGCGAACAAAGATGTGCTGCTTGATGTACTGGAGAAATTTATCTCCGCATACATCAACCTCACACCAAACCCATCAGAAGATCCTGACGGCAACAAACAACCAGCACTGACAAACCTTGGCATGGGCTATGTTTTTGAAGAACTCATCCGAAAATTTAACGAAGAAAACAACGAAGAGGCTGGAGAGCACTTCACACCACGGGAAGTGATTGAGCTAATGACTCATCTCGTCTTTGACCCTATAAAAGATGATTTACCACTGACTATTACAGTGTATGACCCCGCCTGTGGCAGTGGTGGAATGCTAACAGAATCGCAGAACTTTATTGAGAAACGTTACCCAGCTTCTAATCGTGATATCCACCTCTATGGTAAAGAAATCAACGATGAGACTTATGCCATTTGTAAATCAGATATGATGATTAAGGGCAATGACCCAGAAAACATCAAAGTTGGCTCGACCCTCTCAACTAATCAGTTCGCGGCAACGCCGTTTGACTTTATGCTTTCAAACCCTCCCTATGGCAAGAGTTGGGCATCCGAACAAAAAAACATTAAAGATGGCAAAGACGTGATTGACCCTCGTTTTCGGGTCGAGCTTAATGATTACTGGGGCAACAAAGACATTGTAGATGCTACTCCAAGATCTAGCGATGGCCAGCTCTTATTTCTAATGGAAATGGTGAGCAAAATGAAGCCTACAGAGGTAAGCCCTATGGGCTCTCGAATTGCCTCAGTTCACAACGGCTCGAGCTTGTTCACTGGTGATGCTGGTGGCGGTGAAAGTAATATTCGCCGCTATATTATCGAGCACGATATGTTAGATGCAATAGTGCAGCTGCCAAATAACCTTTTTTATAATACAGGCATTACTACTTATATCTGGCTGTTAAGCAATAGCAAACCAGACAATCGAAAAGGAAAAGTACAACTTATTGATGCCAGTTTACTCTTTCAAAAGTTGCGTAAAAACCTTGGGAATAAAAACTGTGAGTTCACGAAAGCTCATATTCAACAGATTATTGATGTCTATCTCGACAGTGCCGCCATTGATCGCGCAGTCAATGACAATAATGACCCAATTGGTATCGCCAGCAAAGTGTTTGATAACGCCGATTTTAGCTATTATAAAGTCAATATCGAAAGACCTGACCGGCGCACAGCCCAATTCACACAGGACAGACTAGCCCCATTGCGTTTTGACAAATCACTTATTGAGGTGATGGACTACATCTACACAGAATATGGCGATAAAGTCTACGAAGCAGAGTTTTTGAAACAACACAGCAAAGCTATTGTCAGCTGGTGTGAAGATAACGACATTAGTATTAACGCCAAAGCAAAAGCAAAGCTGATTGATACTGGCTATTGGCAAAAAAGCCTTAATGTATTGAATTGCGCCAAACAGTTGATGGCTGAAATTGGTAATCAAGTGTTTGATGATTTTAATGTCTTTAAAAACCTTGTTGACGACACCTTAAAGATGCATAAAATAAAGCTTTCCGCCCCAGAAAAAAATACCATTCTAAATGCTGTGAGCTGGTACGACCAAACGGCAGCGAAAGTGATCAAAAACACACAAAAACTTAATGGCGATAAGCTTCAGCAATTGCTTGAAAAGTTAGGCTGTAGTCAAGAACAACTGCCAGATTTTGGCTACTACCCAACTAAAAAATCCGGCGAATATATAACCTATGAGCCCTGTACTGATTTACGCGATGCAGAGTCAGTCCCCCTAAGCGATCAAATTCACCGTTACTTTCGTGCTGAAGTGAAACCCCATGTGGATGAAGCCTGGATCAATCTTGAGAGTACTAAAATTGGCTATGAGATTAGCTTTAATAAGTATTTCTACCAGCATAAACCCCTGCGAGAACTTGAAGACGTTGCCAAGGATATTATCGAGCTAGAGCAAAAAGCTGAAGGCTTGATTGCGCAGATATTAGGTGTTGATGTGGCGCAAGTGCAGGGGGAGGGCTGATGGAAGCATTAGCTACAATGCCTAAGTATGAAGAATATAAGGATTCAGGAGTTGAGTGGCTTGGAGAAATTCCCCAAGAATGGAATTTACTCGCAAACAAACACATATTTAAGCTTAAAAAGCGTTTAGTAGGTAAACGGTCGCGAGATTATGTTCTACTATCTCTAACCTTGAAAGGTATTATTAAACGAGATATGGAAAACCCTGAAGGTAAATTTCCAGCTGAATTTAATTCATACCAGAAAGTTCAAATTCATGATATTATTTTTTGCCTATTCGATGTCGAAGAAACACCGAGGACTGTTGGGCTATCATCATTTTCAGGTATGATTACTGGCGCCTATACTGTATTTGAAATTTATCATGAGCATGATGTAAAGTTCTTATATTATTTTTACCTAAACCTCGATTTAAACAAGCGTATGAGACCTTTGTATAAAGGTTTAAGAAATACCATCCCTAAAGATGCATTCTTGAGCTTTAAAACATTTGTTCCTAAAAAAATAGTTCAAACAGCCATAGCTAACTTCCTCGACCAAAAAACTACCCAAATCGACGAAGCCATTGCCATCAAAGAAAAGCAAATCGCACTACTCAAAGAGCGCAAACAAGTCATTATTCAAAAAGCCGTGACCCAAGGACTAGATCCGAATGTGCCGATGAAAGATTCAGGCGTGGATTGGATAGGGAAGATTCCAGAGCATTGGGAGGTTAAAAGAGCAAAGTATATCTTTGACGAAATTGATGAACGATCAAAGTCAGGAGAGGAAGAGCTTCTATCCGTATCTCATATGACTGGTGTAACCCCACGCTCAGAGAAAAATATCTCTATGTTTATGGCAGAGGATTATACAGGCTCGAAGCTATGTCGTGAAAACGATTTGGTTGTAAATATTATGTGGGCCTGGATGGGTGCTTTAGGTGTATCAAATCAAATTGGAATTGTAAGCCCATCATATGGTGTTTTTCGACAAAAAACAAAGAGCACATTCAACCCTTTATATTTAGAGTACCTGCTTAAGAGTAATAAATATATTGAATATTACAACAAAGTATCAACGGGTTTGCATTCTTCAAGATTAAGATTTTATGGGCACATGCTATTTGCAATGAAACTAGGTTTTCCTCGCCATGAAGAGCAACGCGAAATTATATCATTTCTTAATTTACAAACTGAAAAAATTGACTTGGCTTTATCCAGTCAATTTGACCAAATCAATAAACTTAAAGAATACAAAGCTACTCTCATCAACAGCGCCGTCACCGGCAAAATTAAAGTAGCATAGCAGGGATCTATTGTGAATATAAATCAACAATTAAAGTACCTACTTTCATAACACGGCGAGATATCAGCTTTGAACGGCTGTAAGTGGTTTTAATCGAAAAATTGAAGCTAAATAAAAGAATGGTCGCCTATTATAGACCGGGCGATACGGTCACCTCTTGCTACTGAACAGTAGGTGAGTGTCCAAAGATTGTCTAGCCTCTTTAAATTTAGACGAACTCAGCAAATATTTAGACGAGCAACAAAGACCGAACTACGAAATGTAGAGCTAACAATACTATAAGAATCAATATCTTATGCAATTTAGGGCGAATGTCTAAATGGCAAATGTTCAAATATATTTAGACATTTGCTAGACATTTGCTAGACATTTGCTAGACATAAAACCTCTTGGCGCTATGCCCATCGAGTTTGAGATTGAGGCATGAAAGCCAAAAACCATACGATAAAGGATTGCATTTATGGTAAGCCAAACCAACGAACGGGCACTTGAAGCTGCGATCGAGAGATGCTTGACTGGAAGCTGTATCGAGCATATCAAAGCAGAACCATTGGCAGTTCAAGATCCACCTAGACACCCTGAGGCACTGCATAGTGGTTATACAAGCGGCATTGCTTCGCAATTTAACGCACAATATGCGCTTGATGAGGATTACTTTTGGCGTTTTCTGCAAACCACCCAGTCTGATGAGCTTGAAAAGACTCAGCGCAATAACCCAAACGATTGGCAACGAAAAATACTAGAACGCTATGATCGACTTGTTAGAAAGCATGGTATTTTGCACCTGCTCAAGAAGGGCTTAAGCGTGGATGATGCACACTTTAACCTCATGTACCCAGCGCCACTGGCAAGTAGTAGTGAGGGTGTCGCGACGAATTTTGCACATAATATTTTTAGCTGTACAAGGCAAGTCCGCTACTCACAAGCCAACCCCCTACAAGAAATTGACATGGTTTTATTTATCAATGGTATTGCCTTGATAACCTTAGAGCTTAAAAACCCCTGGACAGGGCAGACTGCGCGCTATCATGGGCAAAAGCAATATCGACAGGATAGAGATGCAAGCCAGCCTCTGCTTAATTTTGGCCGCTGCCTGGTGCATATGGCAGTGGATACTGATGAAATTTACATGACCACCAAGCTTGAGGGTCAAAGTACCTTTTTTTTACCTTTTAATAAAGGCTATAATCATGGCCAGGGCAATCCTCCAAACCCTCATGGCCATAAGACTGCGTACCTATGGCGAGAGATCTTCACGAAAGAAAGCTTGGCAAATATCATTCAGCATTTCGTAAGACTTGATGGCACAAGTAAACTACCACTCTCCCAGCGAACCTTGTTTTTCCCTCGTTATCACCAATTAGATGTTGTGCGAAAACTCATTGCCGATGCATCTGAGCAAGGTGTTGGCCAAACATACCTCATTCAACATTCAGCTGGTTCAGGCAAGTCCAATTCAATCACCTGGGCTGCATATCAACTTATACAGACTTACCCTGCGACCAGGCAAACAAAAGGCGCTAAGGGCCTTGATCAACCACTTTTTGATTCTGTTATTGTTGTCACGGACAGAAGACTGCTCGATAAACAGCTCAGCAATAATATCAAAAGCTTTTCTGAAGTTAAAAATATAGTTGCTCCAGCGGCAAAATCATCAGATCTAAAAGCAGCGCTTGAAAACGGTAAAAAAATAATTATTACTACAATTCAGAAGTTTCCATTTATTATCGATGGTATTGCAGATTTAAATGATAAGCGGTTTGCAGTGATTATTGATGAAGCTCATAGCTCACAGTCTGGCACCGCGCATGATAATATGAACCGTGCCATGGGCAAAGCTGAAGCAGAGACGAGTGAAGATGCTCAAGATAAAATTCTAAAAGCAATGCAGTCTCGAAAAATGCGTGGTAACGCATCATATTTTGCGTTTACTGCAACACCAAAAAATACCACACTTGAGAAATTCGGTATAATGCAAGCCGATGGTAGCTTTAAACCATTTCACCTTTATTCCATGAAACAGGCTATTGAGGAAGGGTTTATTCTTGATGTGCTGGCAAATTATACCACTTATAAAAGCTATTATGAAATTGAAAAATCCATAGTCGACAACCCATTATTTGACACTCAAAAAGCACAAAAAGCGCTTCGAGCCTATGTAGAAAGTAGTCAGCAAACAATTAATACCAAAGCGGATGTCATCCTTGAGCATTTTATTCCAAATGTTGTCAACGCTAAGAAGCTCACAGGCAAAGCCAAAGGTATGGTGGTCACACAAAATATAGAGGCGACTCTACGTTACTACAAAGCAATTTCAACTCTGTTAGAACGCCAAGGCAATCCATTTAAAGTATTAATTGCGTTTTCAGGCACGAAAGAACTTGATGGTATTGAGTACACCGAAGCAGGTATCAATGGCTTTGCCGAATCGGCAACTCAAGAAAAATTTGATACCGATGAATATCGGCTCTTAATCGTGGCTAACAAATATTTAACAGGCTTTGACCAACCAAAACTCTGCGCCATGTATGTTGATAAAATGCTCTCCCATGTACTCTGTGTTCAGGCTCTTTCAAGACTCAACCGTTCAGCGCCAAAGTATGGCAAAAAAACAGAAGACCTGTTTATTCTCGACTTTTTTAATACTACCTGTGATATTAAAAACGCTTTTGATCCTTTTTATACTGCTACTTCACTTCTTGAGGCGACAGATATTAATGTCCTACACGAGCTTAAAGAAGCGATGGATGATACCGGAATCTATGAATGGAGCGAGGTTGAGCTTTTTGTTGCCCGATACTTTGATAACCAAGATGCCGAGTCTTTAAGCCCAATTATTGATAGCGCTGCGGCGCGGTTTAATACAGATCTGAATTTGGAAAATGAAGATAAAATTGATTTTAAAGTAAAAGCAAAGCAGTTTGTCAAAATATACAGCCAAATGGCATCCATTATGCCATTTAAAATGATAGCTTGGGAAAAGTTATTTTGGTTTCTTAAGTTTCTTATCCCAAAACTCAAAGTTGTTGATCCTGATGCCTCAATACTGGATGCGTTGCTTGATTCTGTTGATTTGAGTTCATACGGGCTTACACGTGAAGCACTGAATATCTCTATTCGTTTAGATCAGGCAGAAACAGAGTTAGATCCTCAAAATCCAAACCCAAGAGGTGCTCACAGTGGTGACATTTTGGAAGATCCTATTGATGAAATCATACGTGCATTTAATGAACGCTGGTTTCAAGGATGGTCGGCAACACCAGAGGAGCAAAAAATAAAGTTTATTAATATTCGTGAGCGTATTGAAAACCACCCAGACTTTGAAAGCAAATGCAAAAATAACCCAGATCCACACAACAGAGATCTGGCATTTGAGAAAATTCTTAAGGAAATCATGCTTCAAAGAAGAAAAGACGAGCTTGAGCTCTATAAATTATTCGCCAACGATCCTGCATTTAAGACAGCTTGGATGCAAAGCATGCAGCGAAGTATCGGGATATAACCTAGTATCGGGATATAACAGAGTATAAAGTAATCGTTCAATCACCTATCAAATAGCTCTCACATGATCAATTGATCAACGTTAGTTTGATACCGCACAGGTATAGTGACACAGAGAGTCATAATAAATCTCCATTCAACAACCAAGCGAATTTCCCCCATGGCCGCAACTTTAAACCCGTTACAATCGTCAAGCACTCAAATGACTCATAACCAACATGCTATCCCCAAAGTTTGTTTCCCTGCAGGGAAGACCCAACTACAAACCAAAATTGTGGATGTTATTGAGCACAATAATCTTACCTGGTTAGTCTTAGAAGAGACCCCTGTGCATCCTAGAGATTTTCGCTGGCCTGACCAGCCAAGAGATAAAGCTCGGTTTAGCTTGCATGATTTAGATTTGAAGGATTCAAATCAGAGCTCATTTCCACTTATTGATGCTGTAAAAATTTTATATACCACTCAAGGCTATTTAATTGATACAGATATTAAATACAGCCAAAAAGAGATGCCAGAGGATGCCTATTTAGTGGTGGGGCATTGTATTGATGCAAGTCAAATAGATATTGACAATATACAAGCATTGAAGGGCCAAAACCTAGCAGTGATTGTGGATGAAAGCCAAAGAGCAGCATATTCTACCGGTCATTCAATTGGCCATTTATTTTCTTTTGCTTTAAATGAAATATTATCACCTTACTGGCGAAAGCCAGTCCCCACCGATGCAAGAGGTTTTCAAGACTTTGTGAGTTTAAGTCTTGATGAATCTAAAGTGAGTAATTTTAGCACCACTGATAAGTATCGTTTAGGTAAATCTTTAAGAAAATCTGGCTTTAATACAGCGGATATGTTGGCGCAACTGCCTCAAATTATGGGCACTATTGAAACTACATTGGCACAATGGCTTGCCTTGCAGCCAATTGCTTGGATTGAGTCACAAGGGCTGGGTCTGGGGGATAGTCGAGTTTGGCACTGTACAATTGGCAGTGAATCTTTGTCGATGTTTTGTGGCGGTACCCACCTTAAAAGCTTTGCTGATATACAAAAAATCGATATTAAATATAATTTTGACGCGCAATTAAAGACCCTAGCAGTGACCGTAACCAGCTGCCCAATAATTTCAATTGAGCTTTCAAAAAACTAATAAAAAAAACCAGCCGATTGATTGACTCTTAATCAATATATCAATATGATCTCATTCATCGAAGTCTCCCCGTAAGGCTTCTGATTGATTGAAATCCTTAGGGTTTAAGTCAAAATTAGAGCTTTAAAGGTCAATAGTATGCATGTGAACGATTCCCAGCCAAATATAAGAACAAATCAAACTGAACCCCCTAGATATCAAGATCAAATCAATTCTGCCAATCAGCCGCAAGTTACTTCTCAAGTAAGGCCGGTTTCTGCCATGAATTCTGCGGTTGTTTCAAGTCACTTAGCCCGCCTTGAAACCATTGAGCAACAGCCAAAAGTTCCGCGAGACATTATAGACGATTGGATGGAATCTAGTCTCACTGATGAAGGCGAGTATTTACAAAGAGCAGAGTATGCCAAGCAGCTTTGTGATCGCGAACTATTCCAGCCTTTTAATTTGAGTAGTCTTATTTATAAGCTTATAAGTGATGACAAAACTGAAATCCTAAGTCAGCTTGCGGACTTACCAATCGATATCAATCATCAAAATTTACAAGGTAAAACAGCACTTTTTTTGGCCATTGAAAACAACAACCTCAATGCCCTTAAACAGCTATTAATTAAGGGGGCGAGCATTCAAACGCCTAATAACGAGAGTGTAAGCCCGCTAATGCTGGCCGTTATTATGGGGTCTAAGCCGTTAGTTGATACCGCTTTAAAAGCAGGAGCCGAGGTTGGACATGCAAGCCAAACCGGGGATACTCCCTTAAGTTGTGCGCTGCGAATAAACGACGAGCACACTTTTAATATTTTAATGCGTCAACAGAAAAATATTAATTATTGTAATGCATTTGGCGATAGTCCATTACATATAGCCGCGCATTTAGAGAACCCACATTATACCAAAAGCCTGCTGGCAGCTGGTGCCCAAGTCAACCAATGCAATAAAGATAAAATGAGCCCTTTAATGCGCGCTTTACAAAAAAATAACTGGGAGAATGTGTGTTTATTATTACAAGCCGGGGCGCAATTTAATGCAATGGATTCAAAAGGGCGTACGCCATTAAGTTATGCTGCTTATTTTGGTGCGAGTGAATCTTTAGAATTGCTGATTGAAGTAGGCGCAGAAGTTAATTACTGTGATATTTATCATGTTACGCCTTTACTTGAAGCGATTAAACACCAGCATTCAGATTGCGTTGAGTCTTTGATCAAAGCCCAAGCAAATGTTAATTTAGCTGAGAAAAATGGTACCTCACCCTTACTGGAGGCAGTGGTTCAAGAGGATCACAATACAGTTAAAAAGCTCATAGCGGCTCAAGCCAATATACATAAAGCTGATAATAGTGGTGTTACTCCTTTGATACAGGCGGCAGCTATTGGTCAATTAAGTATACTTAATACATTACTAGAATTGCAGCCAGCGATAGATGCACAAGATGAAAGCGGTCGCTCTGCTTTAGCGGCTGCTGTACTGAATAACCATGTTTGCTGTTTAAAGGCTTTACTTCAAGCTGGTGCAGATGCGAGTCAAACAAACCCAATGAACGAAACCTTGGTACATCTTGCGGTGAGTGGAAATCATTACCCAATATTACGCGAGCTGGTTGCCAATGGGGCCGACCTGAACTCGGTTGATGATAATGGTGATACCAGCCTAATGATTGCAGTTGCAAACAGGTTTAATGAATGTGCTTTTAAATTAATTAACTCAAATGCTGATGTTAATTTAGCTACTACTAGTGGAGAAACACCTTTACATGCAGCAGCTTTTACAGGCAATCTTAATCTTGTAGTTGCATTAATTGCAGCCAAGGCAAATGTGCATGCACTTGATGCCGAAGAGCAAACTGCTTTAATGTCTGCAATAGAGCATGGCCATTTAAGTTGTGTAAAAGCTTTAATAGATGCTGGCATTGATATAAACGCAAACAACGATGAAGACGAATCTGCAATTTTTAAAGCAATCGATTACGACCACTTGGATTGTTTGCAAGCTTTAATTGACGCTGGGGCAGACTTGAATAGTTGTAATGCTCATAAATGTACACCATTACATCTAGCGGCAAGTTATGGCAATATTGGCCAAGTCAATGCACTCATTGATGGCGGGGCCGAGCTTGGAAAAGTAGACGATGATGGCCAAACTGCTTTACATTTAGCCGTTCAGGCAAAAAACTTAGGTTGTGTGTCTATTTTAATTCGAGCTGGTGCAAGCCTTGATGCTGTAGATAAAGATAAGTGTACAGCCTTGATGATTGCTGCTAAACAAGGCAAATTAGGTAGTGTGGATGCACTTATTAAAGCTAAGGCAAATATTTATCTTAAAAATTCGGACAATAAAACTGCTTTGATACTTGCAATGAGTCATGACCACCCAGATTGTGCGGCCTCCCTCAATGCTGTGAACACTCTTGGTAAACGTAAATTATCTCAATTATATTAACTTAATATAATCGCTAGAAATAATTAACCTGTCATTAAATATCGAATTACAAAGCTTTTCTCAATGAACCAGTAAAGCTTTGTTTAAGTTCATCTAAGCTGTTTAAGAAATAACTTTTAAGCTCATTGGCTTCTAACGCCGGGGCAGCTGCGGTGAATGAAATACATGCTTCATCGCCATCAATCCAATAACATAAATGTAAGCCAATATTTGGCAATAGTGAGGCAAAACTGAGATCATGCTTTAAATTAAAATTATTTAAGTGTTGCATGTTTTGGTTTTTTTGACTTTCACTAATGACTAAATTACATATAGGATTATGTAATTTATGGGCGTTAATTTTATCGTAAGTTTTGACTAAAAAAGTTAACACAGAGCTGGGAATAAGCCCAAGGTTAGACTGAGCTGTAAATGTTGAATAATAATCCCGTGCCATTTCTCGGCGTTCAAGCATGGTTTCAAATTGCGTTATAGCATCTGTGGTCTGTGTAGGTAGCCGTAATAGTTGATAGTCATCCACCGATGAGCTTGCATCATAATTAAGCTGCTTATCATCTAAAGCCGAGCATTGTACCAAGGCAATAAGTTCTTCTTTCATGTGATGCAGCTTTGAATCTAAAAAGTCTTTCAGGCTGCGGGTAATGAGCACAAAGATTAAATCCCGCATTACAAAACTTTTAAATGATCGACGCAGTACTCTGGCATCTTTTGGGGTGATAATAATATGGGCAAGCGATCGTTTAGTGCCATTTGGTTGGTTAAAAATAGTTTTAGGGGCCGAGATCCACTGGGGTGGTAGCGATTCTTTGGGGACTAGATTTTCGGAAATTCTCTTTTTGGCCCACTGACCTAAAAGCAGTTTACTGAGTTCTTTGGTTTGTTTTGGGATTGAGAGCCAATCGCTTTTGGCTAAATTAAGTAATTCATTGCGGCTGGGGAGGGCGTCTGGTCGCCATTGGAAGCCTAAAACACTACTCTTTTCCATATTTATAGTTGTTTTATAAAGCTCTGAATCTTCTGAAATTATTGTTTTTTCTGTAAATAACAAGTCAAATAATGAAACTTGTAAGCGACAAGCGAGTGCTTTATGAGTCACCAAAATGAGCGTAAAGGAGTTGTTCTCTAGCGAGCGAGCAATTGTGACCCGCCATAAGGGGCTGCCTCGATCAAGTTTGGTTGGTGCTAATGTGGCAATAACCTCATTAGGATCATTGGTATAAAATGCCTCATTTACATGATAAATAATGTCGATATGGGGGTCGTCAAGCCACAGCGGGCTCGCCATTCGAAAAGGAGACTCATAAATTCTTTGTCGTAATACGCGAATACTGGTTAATCGTTCAGCTATACAATTACGCAAAGCATCTAAACTTGGCGCTGCATAGTTTGTATTAGGTTTATATTCACAAATATTGACCAAATTCATTGGGGCAATATCTGACTCTAAACGGAGATATTTAAGTGGTAGTCCTGCCACAATTTCCATTACTCGTTAGTTTCCTCTAGTTAAACTTAAGCCAAGGTTTAAATCCTCAGGCAAGTAATTTGTCGAGAAAGCATGAAATACAATAGAGTTCATCAGCTTTTGAGACAGATTACTAGTCTGAAAATATTTAAATCCTCAGGCAAGTAATTTGTCGAGAAAGCGTGAAATACAATAGGGTTCATCAGCTTTTGAGACAGATTACTTGCCTGAAAATAAATAGATTGGCGAATTTTGTTTAATGTCATATGCAATTTTGTATGTATTTAACACTAGCGCTAATTTAAAGTTCATCAAATTTTTGTTGATCAATTTATACTTTTTGTTCATTCTGTGAAACCAAAAACCGCTTTTTTAATGGCTTTGGTCAGTGCTTGGCGTGTAACAGTGCCTATGGATGTATCTATTGATTGGCTATCAACTTTAATAGGCACATTAAGCTCTATAATATTCTTGTCATTTTTTAAGCTCGCAATGGCTAATTCCACTGGCATACTTATTTCGCTGGCTATTTGCGCTGCCAAGGCTTTATCGTTTTGCATCAGATCTAAGCGCGATACTTGTAACTTGAGATCACCTCTACCTTTACCTGCTTGTGCTTTATAGGCCAGTTGAGCATCAAGCGTACCGGTTTCTACGCCATACCCACTAGTTGCATTGATAAGTTGTGATAAAGGCGGTAGCTCGAGTTGTTGAATAACTGCGTTGATATCAGTATTAGCTTGTGGATCTGCCAAAGTAATTTGACCATTGGCAGTTAAAGTTCCACCTTGTTCGGATTTTACATCGAGTTCCACAGAAGCCGGATTGCTTAAACTTAGATTAGCAATTTTTAACTTTCTAAAGTTGAGGGTTTGTAGCGGCTTTGTGCCGTAACGGTAATCGATCAGCCTAACCCGAGCAGGCTTTTTAACGTCGAGTTTTTGGATAGCCCATTCCCAGTTGGCAGTAGAGCTTGCATTGGTTTGCTTTTTAGTGGTTAAGGCTGCAAGCTCTTGAGCCACAATTCGGGCAACTAAATTGCCCTGTTCGTTAATCATAATTGTTGCTTGAGGTTCACTAAGAGTAATATTTTCGATAGTAAGGTCTTTTTGTCCTAAAGCATTTTTACCGAGTCTAAGCTGATTTAAATTAAAATTTTCCGTTGATAATAAATACTCATCATTTATTTGTGCCAGTTGGAGGTCTTCAATCTCTAGATTTGCAATTTGCCCCTCTCGTTCAGATACTGCAGCAGAGGTGGATAAGGCTTGAAAGCTCATTGCATTAACAGGTTTCGACTCAGATTTTGCAGCATTTTGTAAATTAATTTGCGATGAGCCAACATCGATAGTTGTTTCGATGTTACCAGTGGCTTGCTCTATATAAGCCATGTCAAATTGAGGTATATTCATATCAGCAGCAATTTTAATATTTTCACTCAAGGCATCGGCGATAAGTTTATTGATATGACCTTTACTTTGCATTTTCTCAGATTGAAGTGATAGGTGTTGATCAGTGGAGATTTTATAATCATTAGATATATTAGTCACTCCATTTATATTGAATGAAAATTCAGCTAAATTAATTGTGAAATTTTCAATTTGGGCTTTTAATTGAGGCGTTAAAAATTTTAAATCAGTTTCTATAACTCGGCCAGATTGAGTCATATTATGCTGTACCATTAAATTAATGGTTGCTTGGCTATTGCCTGTAAGATTTGGCATAAATGGACTTAAAGGGTTGATAATATCCAGTAAGTTCACATCTAAGTGAGCTTGAAAGCTTTGATCATCAGCGAAAGGCTGGGCTTCGCCTCGAAGCTTAAATTCTTTTTCATTAATTGCAGCATCGATTGCAGCCGTCATAACTTGTTTTGGTTTATTAGTGGATGCATCATTAAGTTTAAGGTTGCGAATAGTCACTAAGTGGGTAGGCGGTAGCTTAGAGTGAACTGCATTGGCACCTTGAATTTGAAAGTTAATATTATTGAGTTTTAATGTATCAACCGCAAAGCTCCATGACTTTTTAGGTTGAGTGGCGCCATTGGGCGAATTTTGTGCAGTTGATTGTTGCAAATTAATATTAAATCCGCCGACATTAACTTCTCTTTGTTTAAATTGTTTAAGGTCAATGGTGACTAGAATATCTTGCGCGGACAGACTTTCAACTTGGACTAACTTATCCATTAAAGGCAGCCACTTGAGGTTAAGTCTGGCAGTTTTGGCTGAAAATTCATGATTCGATTGATCACGCCAGGCTAGATTAGTTAAGGTGACTTGTGGCCGCCATATTTTCCAAGACAAGTCTTCGAAGGTAATATGCTGCAGCCCCTGTGCTGCTAATTTGTTAACAGCTACATATCGAGCAACTCGCGGTGCAAGCCATTGAAGCACAGCAAACAATAATGCCAATAGCACCACAACAATAAGTAAAACCTTAATAAAAAGTTTTTTCTTTTTCTTTTTTAAAGGTTTTTTTCTAGAGTTATTTGGGGAGTAAGCAAACTTACCGGGGCGAGTACGCATTGAGCCATTCCTTTGGGCAGGGTGATACGTAAAACAGCCACTGGACTGTTAACGTTCAACCTAAAACGTTATTATGAAGTCTGCATCTATTGCAAGGAGAATGCAAATGTCAAAAATAGTTACATTGGATGGACCAAGTGGTGTTGGCAAAGGGACAATGGCAAGAGTATTAGCCGAGCACTTTAAGTGGCACTTGTTAGATAGTGGCTTAATTTACCGAGTGGTTGGTTTTGTTTCGCTACAGCAAAAAGTGGCTGCTGATGATGTGACCCAACTTGTTAAAATTGCCACTGAGCTTGGCAGAATAAGCGGGGAGCTGCATTTAGTCTTTCATGCAGATGAACAATTACCAGTATCAGTTGGCGGTCAAAAATTAGGTAAAGAATTACGCTCCGAACAAACTGGTGGCCAAGCGTCTAAAATTGCTGCAATATCTGAGGTAAGAAGTGCGCTTTTGGAGCTGCAGAGAAATTTTGCACAATCTCCAGGCTTAATTGCTGATGGGCGTGATATGGGCACGGTAGTTTTTCCAAATGCCGATAAAAAGTTTTATTTAACAGCCAAGCCTGAAACTCGCGCACAACGACGTTTTGAACAGCTTACCAATGATCCTAATAGGCCATCAGTTGAGCAAATTGCTGAAGACATCCGCCAGCGTGATCTGCGTGATACGAACCGATTAGTTGCACCTTTAAAACCTGCAGAAGATGCAATCGTAATAGATACTTCACAAATGTCTATCACCGAGGTTCAGGATATTTTGTTGCAAGCTTTAGCGGAAATTTAAAATAGTTGAATAAAAATTGTTAATTTTTTTGAAAAATTAACTCAATTTGCTCTAAAGAACCCAATGTTTAGCAAAAATCGATACAATTTTGGTTTGATTTTGGTATTATATGAAGTGGTGAACTATTGATCACTTGGAACATGACTGGTGTACTAGATTTTTTCAAGTGACTAGTTATACAAATGGCTAGTTGTATAATTGACGAGCTGTAAGTGAATACTTATTAATAAGCACTCGCTGCAAGATTGTTGAATCGCAATATGTGAGTTGCGATTGTGCGGTAGTAAGGTTGCAAAACTCAATATATTCTTGTGATCGTTTGGCGAATTAAAACCGCTGAGCATATAGCTATTAAATGACAAGAGATTATTATTGTATTGACCAGTCAATTGGTTTTGCATGCGAAAAACAACATTGTCCCAACTGGTGGCGACAACATTAACAACAGTGTTGCTTTGATATTAAATTTTAGTCAATCAAAGCAGCTTAATACGGTGAATTTTATGTCTGAAAGCTTCGCAGAACTCTTTGAACAGAGTTTACAACAAATGGATATGACTCCAGGTGCAATCGTAAGCGCCGAAGTTGTATCAATTGATTCTGATTGGGTTACAGTCAATGCAGGTTTAAAATCTGAAGGTGTTATTCCTCGAGCACAGTTCATTGATGAGGACGGCCAATTAGAAGTCAATATTGGTGACGAAGTTGAAGTAGCCATCGAGTCTTTAGAAGATGGTTGGGGTGAAACTAAACTTTCGCGTGAAAAAGCAAAACGTGCACAAGTTTGGCGTCATCTTGAGAAAATATTTGATGCAAATCAAACGGTTACTGGCATCATTAGCGGTAAAGTCAAAGGCGGCTTTACGGTAGATATTGAAAATATCCGCGCATTTTTACCTGGTTCATTGGTTGACGTTCGTCCTATTCGTGACACAACCCATTTGGAAGGTAAAGAGCTTGAATTTAAAGTGATCAAGCTTGATGCGAAGCGTAACAACGTGGTTGTCTCACGTCGTTCAGTGCTTGAGCAAGAAAATTCAGTTGAGCGAGAAGAGCTCCTGTCTAACTTACAAGAAGGCCAAGAAGTTACTGGTATTATCAAAAACCTTACAGATTACGGTGCATTCGTTGATCTTGGCGGTATTGATGGCCTGCTTCACATTACTGATATGGCTTGGAAGCGCATCAAGCACCCAAGTGAAATCGTGAATGTTGGTGACGAATTACAGGTTAAAGTACTTAAATTTGATCGTGAGCGTAATCGTGTATCACTTGGCTTGAAGCAACTTGGTGAAGATCCATGGGTTTCCATCGCCAGAAACTACACAGAAGGCTTAAGAGTCAAAGCTAAAGTTACTAACCTTACCGATTATGGTTGCTTTGCTGAGCTTGAAGAAGGTGTTGAAGGTCTAGTTCACGTATCTGAAATGGATTGGACTAACAAAAATATTCACCCATCTAAAGTTGTGAGTGTTGGTGAAGAAATTGAAGTTATGGTACTTGATGTTGATCAAGAGCGACGCCGTATTTCTCTTGGTGTTAAGCAATGTCGATCTAATCCATGGGACGACTTCGCTACTCGCTTTGAGAAAGGCCAGAACATTAGTGGCAAAATCAAGTCAATCACAGATTTCGGTATCTTTATTGGTCTTGACGGCGGTATTGATGGGTTGGTTCACTTGTCTGATCTTTCATGGGACGAAACTGGCGAAGAAGCCGTACGTCACTTTAAGAAAGGCGACGATGTGGAAGCTGTTATCTTATCTATTGATCCAGAGCGTGAAAGAATTTCTCTTGGCGTTAAACAGCTGCAACAAGATGCATTTGGCGATTACGTCACTGCAAACGATAAAGGCGCAATTGTGACTGGTAAAGTAATTGAAGTTGATGCTAAATCAGCAACACTGCAGTTGGCCGAAGAAGTTACAGGTATACTCAAAGTGTCTGAAATTTCTAAAGATCGTGTTGAAGACGCCAGCCAAGAAATTAAAGTTGGTGAAGAGCTTGAAGTTAAAGTGATCAATGTTGATCGTAAAAATAGAAGCGTTCATGTTTCAATTAAAGCGAAAGATATAGATGACGAAAAAGAAGCTATAAAAGACCATAAGGCTAAAGAGCCATCCTTTGATCAAGGGCCAAAAACTATTGGTGACTTGATTAAAGCACAAATGGGCGATAAGTCTTAATTATTGCTCGTTTTTTTCCAATGCCTTGAGTTCAACTGATGTCTAACAGGCATCAGTTGACTGCCTTTTTTTTAATCCCCTCGCTCAATCTATCGATCAATATCTTATTAGTACGCCTATCTACTGCGTTCAGCCTTGCTTCATTTCTTATGCTCTTGAAATCTCTGCTATTATGAGTTGAAGATAAAACATCTCAGTGTTTTTTCAGTTACTCAGCAGCGGGGTGCACGATGGCTTTAACAAGATCACTATTAATAGAAAAGTTGGCAAGCAAGAAAAGGCATATTAGCGTTAAAGATGTGGAAAATGCTGTAAAAATATTACTCGATACTTTCTCTGCAAGCTTATCAACCGGTGGTAGAGTTGAGGTACGTGGATTTGGTAGTTTTAGTTTAAATTATCACAAACCAAGAACAGGTCGTAACCCAAAAACTGGTGAATCAGTAGAGCTTAAAGGCAAGTACGTGCCTCACTTCAAGCCAGGTAAAGAGCTTCGTGAAAGAGTTAACGCTTCAATGACAGAATATACCGACACTTCAGAATAATTTTGCATATACCTCTCAGGCCGTGCATAATATTGGCGGATATACGTTTCTCCTACATCGCTTGTCGTAAACTTGTCCTTCTATAAATCAACCAAAGCATCCCCAAGAGGATTAGCTATGTTAATGAAGCTTTTTTATATTTTGGTTTTCCTTGTTGTGATTATTGCTGGGCTCACTTTTGGGGGCGAGAACTCGGAAACAGTAACACTTGACCTAATTCTGTTTGCTTTGCCGGCAATGCCACTGTTTGTTTTGGTGTTCGGGGGGATGGCAATTGGTATGATTATTGGTTTAATTCCGAGTATTTTATCTGTGCCTTTCTTGAAATTGAAATTATCAGCTCAAAATAACCGAATCAAAGAGCTAGAAAAAAATGCCATCGATTGAAGAAGGTCTACTATTTGGCGGCTTTGCTTTTTTAGCCTTAATTGTTGGCTGGGTCGCCGGTAGAGCTCAACAACGTTCAAGCTATAGAGCTGCTGAACGTTTGTTGCCTTTAAAAGAATATTATCGTGGTATTAACTACCTACTCAATGAAAGGCCAGATCAAGCAGTCGATACTTTCATTAAAAATTTTGAAGTTACTCAAGAAACTATTGAAACCCATCTAGCGCTTGGCGGCCTTTTCAGAAGGCGGGGAGAAGCAGCTCGGGCCATAAAAATTCATCAGCATTTACTGGCCAGATCATCGCTTAATAGACCCCAACAAGAAAATGTACAGCTTGAATTAGCGCGTGATTATTTTGCTGCAGGCTTATATGATAGAGCTCAAGGGCTACTTAACGAGCTCGTAGAGTTGGGGGGTCGCCACCGTCGGTCTGCGCTGTCGTTGCTTATACTCATTCATGAGCAATTCAAGGAATGGGAACATTGTCAGCAGCTTGGTTTGCAATTATTAAAAGTTGGCGATGAATCCATGCTTATTCGCTTGCCACATTATTTGTGTGAAACAGCAGAAGTGACTTTTCACAAGGGCAATCTAGAAGAAGCCCGTCAATTAGTAAAACGTGCTTTGCAATTTGATAAAAAATGCGTCAGAGCCTTATTACTGCAGACGCAATTACACGTTTCAACGCAAGATTACAAAGAAGCACTTAAAACAATAAGACGATTACTTTCGGTTGATATTAGTGTGTTTCCAGAAGTAGAATCTACTATTCAACAAATTTTTGCAGGTTTAGATCAAAAATCTGAGTATCCACAATTTGTTTTAAGTTTCTTAGAGAAATTTTCAAGTGTAGATTTAGTCGAAGCCTATGCTCGCTGGAAAGCCGAGCATGACAGCCAAGCAGCGCGGACTGAATTTACCCAAAACAATATTCAGCAGTATCCTTACTGGCGCTTATTTTTATACCTCGTCGATCAACTCGCATTGCAACAGCCAGATTTAGTTTGGATTAACGAGCTTAAACAAAAATTAGTCAGCTCTGGCTTAATCCATTCTCAATATACTTGTACACAGTGTGGTTTTCATCGTCAGCATCGCTTTTGGCAATGCCCAAGTTGTAGATACTGGGGGCAAGTTCATAGGGTGTCTGAGATGCCTAGCCGTTAACTTTAGAATGACCAGCATGGTAGTAATCCTATGACAACTGAAATAATCCTTGCTTTAGATTTCCCCTCCATTGACCATGTGAGAGCTTTAACTCATCAGCTTGACCCTGCAAGATGTCGACTTAAAATTGGCAAAGAATTATTTACTGGATATGGGCCGAGTTTAGTTGTAGAACTCCAAGATCAAGGCTTTCAAATATTTCTTGACTTAAAGTTTCATGACATTCCCAATACTGTTGCCGCTGCATGCGCTCAAGCAGCGAGGCTTGGTGTGTGGATGGTTAATGTGCATGCGCTTGGTGGCCCAGAGATGATCAGTAAAAGCCGAGATGCAATTGAACAGCATGGCAATAAAACCCTGTTGACAGCGGTGACAGTGCTTACAAGTCATGATCAAGCAGCTATTGCTGCTGTAGGTTTACATGGAGATATAGCCGCAAATGTACAGCGTTTAGCAATTCTTGCTGAAACATCAGGTGCTCACGGCATTGTGTGTTCTGCTCAAGAAGTGGCATTGCTTAAAAGCTGTTTGGCTTCAAGTTGTCTGTTTGTAACACCCGGGATTAGGCCTCAATGGGCAGCCAATAATGATCAAGCCCGCATAATGACACCTGCAGATGCCCAAGCATTAGGCATTCAACATATAGTTGTTGGCCGGCCAGTAACGCAAGCGCAAGACCCACTGGCTGCTTTAGCACAAATTGAAGCTGAATTAAGTCACTCCAGCGAGATAATCACTGGCGATTAAGTTGCACTGATCAAAGTGTGATTCAATCCTCAAAATTCTTTAAATCACTTCCCTACAATACTATTTCTCGATGGAGCGAAAGTCTTCGAAGGGAGTTTTATTACATGTTCTTATTAAGTGCTCACTATCGGTGTTAACTCTTATAAGAATACCAAGTAGATTTAAATTGAGAGTGATTATGAATATGAAGTTATTAAAAATAGCAGCTGTATCTATTGTGAGTTTATGCGCAATTAATGCGAATGCAGAAATACCAGCCTCCAAGTCGAAAGCCGCCCCTGCTCAAGAAAGTGCACCAAATGGCCTAAGTGTTAAAGGTTCAGCAACTAGCGCTGCTCAACCTACCAACCAAGATACACTTGCAATCAACCAGGCATCAGCTGAAGAAATTGCAGCAACTTTAAATGGCGTAGGTCAAGTCAAGGCGCAAGCTATTGTTGAGTTTCGCGAAACTAACGGCTCTTTCAAGTCCGCTGAAGAGTTAACTCAAGTAAAAGGCATTGGCATGGCCACAGTAACAAAAAATCAAGCGTTACTTAATTTTAATTAAATAATATCCATTAGATTTTAAAAAATTAACTTATTGAAAGCAGCAATTTATAACGATCTTAATGTGATCAATCAAGTATTTTAATTCCCAATTGTATATTGAAAACAAGGCTTCAAGGAAGAGGCTAGGTCTTATGTATCATAGTCATTAATTATTGTTTTTCAACCATTCTTCAATGGTTTTCGCTGTCATAGCCTGGTTTAGCATTTGGCTAAACTGTTCAGCTGGAGTCGCTTTAATTTGTGTGATTGCCCAGTCAGGAAGCTTTTTAAATTTAAGTTCACAAACTTCTAATAACATTTCAAGTTTACCTGTTTGCTCGCCTTCGAATTTCCCTTCGAGCTTACCTTCGAGCTTACCTTTCTGGTGACCTTCTTCCCATGCACCTTCCATATTTGTATTGTAATCGAGCAATGCCTTTCGTCTATCTTCTGCGAATTGTCGTTGTTGCTCAGAGCTACTTATTTTAGATAACATGTCGCAAGCCTCCTCTATAGCTTTGTTTGAATGCCGAATTGACATTAAATCGCCTTCATTTTTGACGGTTAAAAACTGAAGCCAGTTACGTAAATTTAATGGTATTTTGGCATTATTGCTGAGTTTGGGGATTTCAATAAAGTACATCTGCAATAGATCGCTTAATCTCTGTTTATCATGTCTTTCAAAAATCTCATAAAGACTATGACAGCGGTCTCGTTCAAATAAATTGTAATCAAGAAAGCTAATCGAAATAGTCTTTTTGAGCTTTTTGTAATTGTCACCTTTGGTTAGCTGTTGGGCGAACATTTTGCTCCAATAATATAAAGATCGACTTTTCCAGTTATATTGGTTGACGACCTGAATCTCTACATTAGATTGGTTCTGATTGTTCAGAATGTGCTTTAATATCAAATATAACCTGCTTGTCCTTCAAAGTAGTAGGGTCTATGTGCGGATTTGTTACATGTAGTGATTTGATTAATGGCTCGTCGTGGGTCTCAAGTACTGCATTAACAAGAGCGAGTAATTGCTGGGGCTCTTCGCTGCTACCAAATATATGCTTGAAAACTAAATCAATTTTAGGGTCAATAAGTTCCATGGAATCTATTCCTTGCTTCTATTTGAATATTTTATCATGGTTTTCGGAGCAATAGAATTGGTTGATAACGTGAAAAAGGGTAATGCTCCTCAAAACTTAGAGCTTAGGTCAAAGTTATCCTTTGACTACTTGAAGTCAAGGCATACATGATAGCTTTAGTTGTTTTGGCGTATATTATTCTTGCCGGTTTTCAATATTGGGTTTTAGGCAATAAAAATTTAATCAGCCAAGGCAGCGCGCATTTGGGCTAAATAACTTTGGCCTAAAACTTTTTGCTGCTCAGGGCATACTTGAGCACCTTCGCCCAGCCAGGTGAGGTCTTCCTGTGGTAACTCTTCTAAAAACCGGCTTGGTTCAACGTCGTTTTTTTCACCAAATTGCTGGCGCTGTTGGGTTAATGAAATTGTTAATTGCCGTTGTGCTCGAGTTATACCAACGTAAAATAATCGCCTTTCTTCTTCTAAGGTATCTTCAGCTAGCGAGCTTTTATGCGGCAGAAGCTGCTCCTCAAGCCCCAAAATATAGACTTGTGGGTACTCAAGCCCTTTGGAAGCATGCAGGGTCATTAATTGAACTTGATCATCCATGGCATCTTCTTTTTTCTGATCCATAATATCTCGCAACAACATTTTGCTGAGCACACCTTCTAATGGACTTTGGGAGGAGGGTGTGTCATTGGCTTTTTCGAGTAAAGTACTAATATTTTTGCAAAAAAGTTCTACGTTTTGCCATTTTTTTTCACCAGCTTTAGGTGTGTTGCTTTGCTCCATTAACCAATCCTGATAGCCAATAGTCTCAAGCATTTGATACACCGGGGCAACTTCAGTGGCTTCGCGCACGTTGCGAGCTAGGTTTTCAAGCCAGTTTTTAAATTGAATAAGCTTTTTATGCGCAGCTTCTGGCAATACTTGACCAAGACCTATTTCATCACACGAGTTGTACAAAGAAGTGTGTCGATTTTTGGCATAGATACCAAGCTTTTCTAAAGTGGTTGGTCCAATTTCACGGCGAGGTGTATTGATGACGCGCAAAAAGGCATTGTCGTCTTCAGGATTAATGATAAGCCTTAAGTAGGCAAGTACATCTTTTATTTCGGCTTTAGAAAATAAAGACGTACCACCACTCACTTTATAGGGAATGCCAAGAGCTTGCAGTTTAATTTCAAGTAGGCGGCTTTGATGATTGCTACGATAGAGCACAGCAAAGTCGCCCCAGGATCGATTGCCTTTCATTTTTTGATGCAGTAGGTCGCCAGCAACCCAAGTAACTTCTGTATCCTCGTTTTTGGCCCGATACACCCTGATTGGATCGCCAATGCCATGGTCACTCCAGAGTTTTTTATCAAAAATATGGCTGTTATTCGCAATTACATGGTTGGCAGCTTTTAAAATAAGCTTAAAAGAGCGGTAATTTTGCTCAAGTTTAATCACTTGCAGTTGTGGGAAGTGAGTGCTGAGTTGATTCAGATTTTCAGGCTCAGCGCCGCGCCAACCGTAGATTGATTGATCGTCATCGCCAACCACGGTAAGCCCTTGGTTGCTGCCAATTAACTCGCGGAGTAAGCCATATTGGCAAAGATTCGTATCTTGGTACTCATCTACTAAAATATGTCGAAATTGATTTTGCCAGCGAGTTTTTACCTCAGGGTTATCGGCCATCAATTGGTAGGGTAAAAGAATTAAATCATCAAAATCGACGCCATTATAAGCATGCACAAGTTGTTTATAGCGAGCAAACACCAGTGCCGCATGTTGTTCAAAGTCTGAGTTAGCTTTCGATAGCGCCATGCTTGGTTCTACAAGCTTGTTTTTCCAGGTAGAGATTTGATTGCGAATCATGGGCGGCAGGTCTGGGTCATCTAAAGAATTACCCTGTACGAGCAATTGCTTAATGAAGCCTAGAGTATCTTGCTCATCAAAAATCGAAAAGCCTCTTTTAAGTTCTAATTCTTTAAGGTGCGTGCGAATAAACTCTAGGCCAAATTGATGGAATGTTGAAACTCTTAAGCCCCGAGATTGCTTTTTCTCTAATAAGGCCCCAACGCGGCCTTTCATTTCACGAGCAGCTTTATTGGTAAATGTGACCGATAATATTTTCCGCGCGGGCATCTCGCACGTTTGGATTAAATAAGCGATCTTATGAGTGATTACCCGAGTTTTACCAGTGCCCGCCCCAGCAAGTACTAATGAAGGCTTGTCGATTATTTTTACAGCTTGACGCTGTTGGGGATTAAGATGGGATAAGTCCATAAACGAAAATAACCTAAATGTATTGGTGGTACTTTAAAGATAAAAATAAATCAGAATAGGTAAAGACCCTAAGTTCTGCATAAGCTATCGCCTTTAATTTTAGACAGATTGACAGAAATTAACCTTAAAAAGGCAAATATATTTATCATGATTGGTCATGAAAATTTTATATTGAATAGTGTCGAATAGACAAGAGTGAAATGGAGACATGGTGGCCAGAGAGGGAATCGAACCCCCGACACGGGGATTTTCAATCCCCTGCTCTACCGACTGAGCTATCTGGCCCCAGAGCGGATATTTATACAGCTATTTGTAATGCTTGTCAAATAAATATCTGCGCCTAGGCAGTCATGAGTAACCACTAGCGTAGTCTTATACCATTCGAATTTAGAATTTAACAATACAAACCATCGCAATGCATTATGCTCTCGCATTTCTATTTCTTAAACCAAAGCTCGGCTGCTTGATGACCTATCATTGCAAGTGAAGCTCCCAGAGCAGTTGTTGCCATAAATAGTGATGGCCATTTACCAAGCTTCACTGGTAAAGTCATGATGCCTTTTGCTCTATCTTCTTCAATGTCCAAGGCGTCAGCTAGATTGGTAGAACCAAACATTAAGAGTGTTGCAGGCAGTAAATGCTGCGGTGAGGCCAGAATATCCCAGTTTTTTTCATGCATGACGCTCGGCAAGACAGTGGTGCACATAGTCCACAGAGTGGCAATGTAAAAGGGTTTGGCGGTTTCGGCATTAGTTTTAATGTCTTTATAGGCCAGGGTGGATAAGAGAATAGGAATAAATGGCAGAGTTTCAGGGGTAGTGGCTAATTCACGGAGACTTAAAGCGAAGCTAGCAGTTAGGCTCGCAATTACAGCTGTTTTGTTGGCTTTAATGGTGTCGTAAAGTTGCTGTTTTCTTTTGCTACGATCAGGGTCCTCAACGGCTTCCATGGCATCTAATAAACGATCAAAACCATAGGTAAAATAGCCTATTAGGGTTTGCATATAAACGTCTTTTGGTCCGATTATATTTTTACCGTAATGTAAGCTGGTAAATAGTGCTGCCAATGTGATCAATGGTGCGCTAATTGCTATGCCAGGGACTGCTTTTTTGCCAATACCAACAGCCCTGCTTGCAAGTTCATTTATTGTATTAAAGGCTGCTGTTTTACTTTCCTTAGAGGTATCTTTTGACATTAACGTTTGCAGGCTGTTTATTAATGATTCTTCATGCTTTTCTAGGCAAAAGCCTTGATCAGAGCTTGAGTCAGTACCAGAATTGGTGGCAACATCATGATCATGCGGTTGAGCTTTTAATCGAAATTGACTTTGGCATGCTTGCATTGGAGTCAAACTAGGTGCTCTAGGCGCAAAAGTAGTATTTGAAGTTTGCAATATTGCGAGTGGTCTTACAGCAGGGCTAGGGTGCTGAGAATTGTAAGCAAGCAGCTTGGTTGAATTTAAGGCAATTGCGAACATTTTGAGTGCTCCTGATATATCTATTAATACCAGAGTCTACCATAGTGGGCTATTTTCACACTTAAAGCCATTGGCTTTAAGTGTGAAAATAACTAAAGAATATGCGTCAACGTGGGAGACCCGCTGATACCGAGAGGATTTGTATTTTAAGTTCAAGCCTAAACAGCAAGGCTTAAAAGATGTACCTGCGGGAGTAGGACTGGCTGTTAATACTCTGAAATTGGGAAAGCCAAGTAAATGGGGAAGCGAGCAGCATATGGAAGGTGACAAGCGCATTTAAAGCACACAGAGAGCGCCGCAAGCTGGCCCGATCAGTGTTTTGATAACCACGCCTAGGCCAAGCTCAGGTATCGGCTCAGCTGCGGTAACTCTATAAGCTTGAGATTAGTCCATCAGGTATTCGTAATATATGAATGCGTAAAAATTTGAATAACATAGTCCAACAAATTTACAAAGCTCAAGAGCAGGGTGTTAAAATGGCTTAAGGGCATGGAGCGACTTGTGATAATATGGAATAACAAAGTCGCTCAATAATTATACCGTCAGTTTCCCTTGGTATTCACCCTCTTACAGTTTTTATTATTATCTTTATTGATTAAATTGGTACTTTTGGTATTGTGAAATAAAAACAACTACCCACGCCCAATTCCGATTCTACCCAGATCTTGCCGCCGTAAGTATCGGTGATACGTTTGCATAGCGCAAGCCCTATACCTGTACCCTCGTATGCGTCTGCTCTGTGAAGGCGCTTGAAGATAACAAAAATATTTTCAAAGTATTCTTTCGGGATTCCTATTCCATTATCTTGGATACAAAATTCCCAAAACGAGGGCTTTTCTGTACAAGTAAGAGTGACTTCAGGAATCATTGATTTATTGGCATATTTAATGCTATTTCCAACAATATTTTGAATTATGCACGTAAAGTGCTGCGTAAGCATATATATTTTAGGGAGGGGTTTTACAATTTGGATTTTGGCTTCATGCTCTTCATACATTGCTTTAAAGCTCTTAACAAGCTTATCGCATTCTTGCTCGGAATCGATTTGAGTTATTGGGCCATCATCAATTGAAAGACGAGAATATTTTAAAAGATCGGTGATGAGGTTTTTCATTCGATGAGTTGCATCAATGATAAAGTTCACATATTGCTCTGAGTCTTTGTCGAAATCTGCTTTGTGTTTTTGGTTTAAAAGTTTTACGAAGCTTGAAATCATTCTTAATGGTTCTTGTAAATCATGTGAAGCAATATAGGCCATATGTTCTAGCTCTTTATTCGTTTCGATAAGCTTAGCTTCGGTTACTTTAATTTCAGAAATGTTGGTTAACGTGATGAAACAGGCATATATATCGCCGTTACTTGAGTAAAGAGGGGTGTAAACGCTAATAAAATAAAGTGTTTTATCCAAATCAGAAAAATTTTGTTCATAGGTAATAGACTGCTTTTTTGAATATACTTCGCTAAGGTGTATTTCCATGGCCTCAGAATGAACCTTATTAAAGACATCTTTATAATTCATTCCAATTAAGTTTTGAAGTTTTAGTTTAAGAGTTTTTACCGCGGCATCATTAATGATCATTATTTGTGAGTTTTTATTGATAATATAGATAAGCGTGTCTGTGTTACTGACAATAGAATCCAAGTTTTTAGTTTCTTGTTTTAAAGTGTCTTTGTACTTATGAGTGAGAAGTAATTTTCCTATTGATCTTGCAGCTTCAAGATCTGTAATTGACCAAGGTTTAGAATAACCTCTAATACTCTCTTGCCAGCGATGAAAGGATTTTCTAGGTGTTAAGTGATAACCTATGTTACTTTTGGTTAGTTTTTTTTCTGGTTTACCAGCCCAGGTTACTTTTTTTATTTGTTCTTCACGAAACCAAATAATATAATTAGAAGTGTTTTCGTTCAATGGCACAATAAGTGCGCCGCTCATATTAGTGTGCTCCTTAGGCTTCAGTGTGGTTTCTGTTAAAAAAGAATTTATAGCAAAAATTTGACTATTTTTATTGTCTTCTAGCCAAAGAATCAACTCATTACAGAAACGGGGGCTTGGTGTTAATCCAGAAGAAAAAAACTTGCCTTCCATATAGAGGATGAAACCCTCAGCTTCAATTGCTTTGAAAATGATGTGGTAATTATTCTCTAAGGTATTTATAAGATTGTGGCTAAGATTAAGCAGTGAACTTAATTCTCGGATGGCAGTCTCTCTGGCCCTTTCATCATTTAGACGTTCGCTTTGCTTGAGGTTGAATAATAAGGCTGAGAATGTATGACCAAAAAGTTCTGCGCTCATGCGGATAGCATAGGGGACATGAAGTGGCTTATGGTGATGGCAAGCGATAAGTCCCCATAAGCGATCATCTTGCATAATTGAAATCGACATAGATGCCTCTACGCCCATATTTCTTAGGTATTCCAGATGAATTGGTGAAACACTTCTAGTCACTGCAAAGCTAAGGTCAATAGGTTTTTGGTTGTTATCCTTATCATCTGGCAAAATTGGTACAGGTTCGTACTGGATACTCGGTATGAGTCTCAAATAATTTTTTGCATATAAGTCTCGAGCTTGTTTTGGTATGTCTGAATGAGGGAAAGAAAAACCTAAATAGGAGGGCATATGGTCCTCTTTATATTCAGCAATGACTTTTCCGTTCCAAAAATCATCAAATTGATAAAGTTTAACACGTGCAAATCCAGTCAGTCTTTGGATTTCCTGTACCACATAGTCAAAGAGTGTATTTTGATCAGGTACTCTTTGCAATTGAATAGAAAAAGCCATTACATCATGATAAAAATCTCTATAATTGAGATCGTTGGCTGATTTGCGAGAAGCTTCCAGCTCTATAATATGTAAATCCCCGGTCTTATGAATAATGCAATCATATTTTATTTCAGCTATTATCACTTCACTGGAACGAGTTGGGGTAAGTTCTCCTTCAGATTTTAGATTTTCAAAATCTTTAATGTGATGGTGCTTCATGAATTGATTCAGCGGTTTATTTAAAATTTCTTCGAGTGGTTGAGCAAAGAGATGTTCACAATTTTTACTTGCTTTTACAATAACAAACTCAGTATTAAGTATAAGCATGTATCCATGAGGCTGAATACTGCCAGGAATATGAATAGGCTCTTTCGCGCAGACATTCAATGCAGATTCTAGTTGCTCGTCTAATACAGTTTTTTGATTTTTTGGTAGGGTAAAAGTTTTCATTTTTGGCTCATTTCTGTGTTCACTGTCAATTGATTGTATTCTAAAGCGTGAAAGACTTCCCAGAAATAATTTTCAATCTGTTGAAAAATTATGATCGCAAAGTCGACGCAGGCTTCAGTCTGATTAACATTTAATTCTAGATTTTTAAGAAAGCGGTGCCAGTTTTTGGTCGTTTCTTGTATCGGTGGTTCGAAAAAGCAAAGACTAATATTGGTATGTGTTAGCTTCTCTTTAATTCGTTTTGCAATGATTCTGCCTCCAAGCTGAGAGCCATAGAGAACATAATGAGCACCGTACCATTCATTCAGGTTCATGCTTTTCAAATTGATTTGCGGTTTAGGGATGTGGGCTTCATATGCAGTCATTGCTATGATGTCAGCATCAATTTTTTCAACAGCACTTTCCAGCATTGGTGATTCAAAATTGTGTCGAGCCATTTGTTCAAAAAGTTTACTGTAGTAATTTTTATAAGCATTCAAGAGTACTACATAATTTTGTTGATTTATGTTTCCAAAAACGAAAGGCGACAATAATGGATGTTGATGCAGTCTTTGGTGAATGGCATGTGTTTTTTCTTGAAGAGTGGTACGGAGCTTACTCATATTGTGCTCTAAAATCCTTTGATTTTTAAAAATAAGCTCAGGCGGCTTGATCAACGGCTGATCTCGATCTATAGCTGTTACCTTACTTTTTTATTGAGGCAATTTTAAAGTTTTACCCTGGTAAATTTTTAATGTTAATTTAAATTTTTATTGTTGTTAATCTATTATTTGTTGGCAAGTTAAAGCTGATTTTTGTCCCAGTACCCAATTCACTTTCAAACTTAAAGTTGTCTGCATGAATATCTAGGATTTTGCAGGCAATACTCAAACCAATGCCAACGCCTTTCTCACAATGAGTCGGTATTTGTTTAAAAGGTTGTTGGACATAATCATGATATTGCGGGTCCAACCCTAAACCATTGTCCTGAATCGAAATATAAACCTTTGAGTTGAGCATTTCAGCTGTAATACAAATATGCAGTTGTTCTTTGCGAGAATCACTGTAGAATACTGCATTTTTTATGATTTCTTCAAGTGCCTGGTAAATGAGGGGTTCCTCACCTTGAACCTCTTGATTTGTCACTTGTATATCAAATTTGGGGTGGTAGTCACAAAAATAATGATCGTTTTGTTGGAGAAGAGATTTAATCACTGGGTTGAGGCAGAATGACTGCGTTAAGTCTCTTTCCTTTTTAATTCGGGAGAACCTAAGAATTCCGCTTATCATTCCTTCTAAACGTCTTATGTTGCTATCTACAATAATTTGATAGCTCTGTTGTTCTTCTGTGAGCTCAAACTCCAAGCTTTGGTTAAAAAATTGATTGAACATACGAGCTTGTCTAAGTGGCGCATTAAAATCATGAGATATCATATTTGCAAAGTCAGCTATTGATTCGATTTCTACTCGTTTCATTACTATCCCTTCTACAATCAAATATCTGGTAATTTTACAATATAGAACCAAAAACTCTCAATTGCATTCACTATATCGATGAATTGAGTTTGATCCATAGGTTTAACAATATAACTATTGGCGTGCAAATTATATGACTTGACTATATCCTGTTCAGCTTTTGAACTTGTCATAATGACAACAGGTATTCTTTTAATATTATCATCTGATTTTATTTCTTTCAGTACTTCGATGCCATCTTTGCCTGGCATATTCAAATCGAGTAGTATCAAGTCTGGTTTAGGAGCATCTTGATATTTCCCTCGATGAAACAGAAAGTTTAATGCATCATCTCCATCACTTGTGACATGAAGTGTATTTTTTATTCTCATATGTTCAAAAGCTTTTTTGGTGAGCAACACATCGCCAGGGTTGTCTTCAACTAAAAGTATATTAGCCGTATTTTCGATTGTTGAATTCATGTGTTTTGTCCTTTATAAATGAATAGTTAATCAGAATATAGAGCCTTCGATAAAATTTGATTCTATCCACAATTGTAGAGCATGATTGGGCACCACTTGCAGTTAGTGATTAGCGCTAGGCGCAAAGCATTTGATTTATTGTAGGTTATGAAGTTGCATGGTTTGATCGTTAGGCATTAAGTTAATGTTATTCTAAAGAAGTAGTATTTCCCTTAAATTAATATGCTTTCGAACTTTGGCGAAACCTTTCAGGGCGATCTGTCTGCAAAAAGATCAAAATGAAAAGCTTGAGGCACTATAATGTCATACATGCGCTTTGGTTATGTCATGTCCAATGTCAAGACTATGAATATAAAACTCTTCAAAGGATCCGGTCGCAAAATGTGGTGAGCCAGTGTAGAAACCCTGAGCGAAGTCACAACCAAGTCGTTTTGCAATGTTATAAAGTTCTTTTGATTCAATGCCCTCTGCTACAACTTTCATCTCAAGTCTATGGGCAAGCGCAGTGACGCCTTCTATAATTTTTTCATTTCTATTGTTTAAGTGAAGGTCAAGAAAGAATTTTTTATCAATCTTTAAAAGGTCGCATGGCAGGTTTGCCAGGTATTGCATAGAACTGTAGCCTGTTCCAAAATCATCAATTGATATTTGTATCCCTTGATCTGCGATTTGGAAGAGTCTTTTCAAGGTATCTTCAGGATGCTGCATAAAATGGGTTTCAGTCACTTCGAGAGATAATGTCGATGGATCAATACTTGATTCCCTTACTTTTGAGAGTAAAATATTGACGATTTCAGCGTCATAAAATAGGTTTGCTGGGACATTAATAGACATCTTGAGCTTTGTTTTTTCTTCTTGCCATAATTTCAGTTGGTTAAGTGCTCGAGTAAATAACCATTCGTGAAAGACTGTATTCAGCTTTCGCTCTAGAATGAGCTCAACGATTTGTGAGGGGCATACCCAGCGATCTTGGAAATTCCATCTTACAAGAGCTTCAACAGCAAATGCACTTTGGTCCTTCAAGCTCACTATTGGTTGGTAAGCAAGCGTTAGATCTTCATTGCGAATTGCATGAGGCAATGATGTGCTGAGTAGAATAAATTCTTTTGTTTCTTGCTGCATTACACTGTTAAAGACTGCATAACGACCACGCCCAGCTTTTTTTGCTTGATAGAGAGCATAATCTGCTTCTCTTATGAGGTCCTGATATGTGCCTGCATGGCTCGGGAAAATAGCAACCCCGATGGAGGGAGAGGTCGATATTGTAGACTCTTTCCATTGAATATCAAATGTTAAGTTATGAACGAGTTTATGTGCTACAAAATGAGCTTTCTCTTTGGTTAAGTTTGGAAATAATACACCAAACTCATCGCCTCCAAGGCGAGCAGCAATATCAGATGATCTCAGAAACTCAGTGAGTCGAGTTGAAAATGATTCTAGTAAAAAGTCTCCCGCTTCATGGCCGTAGGTGTCGTTCACAATCTTAAATCGATCCAAGTCAATATAAGCTAAAGCAAAAGATCGATTATACCGCTCATGTTCTTGATAGGTGCTTTTAAGATGGTCGATAAACAGTGCTCTATTTGCCAACCCAGTGAGTACGTCGTATAAAGCAAGTTTGTTAAGCTGTTGCTGAAGTTTCCAGGTGCGGATGCTTTGCTGTATTGCTCGAAAGAGCTTTTCACTATCCATAGTATCTTTTGACAGATAGTCTGAAGCGCCATGTTTCATAATTTTTACTGCTTTTCTGGTATCTTCTTGACCTGTAATAACCACAAAAGGGCATAGCCCAATTAATTCGTTTTTCTCGAAATTCTCTAAAAGGGTAAGTGCATCACCATCGGGTAGAAAAAAATCAAGCAGACAACAAGTCGGAGGATGCTTTTGAATATGCTTTGAAGCAGATTCCAGAGTTGAAAAGCAATGTATATGTTCAAATTGATAGTCGATCTTTTCAATTAATTTAAGGCATATTGCTAGATCATTTGGGTTATCTTCAATAATAACCAAGGAGGTTTCAGGATTAGTATTCATTGTATTTTTACTTCTAAGTGTCATAAAATCGCAATTGTGTTTCCGCTTCCTGGTAGTATTTTAGAAGTAGTCGGCATTTTTAAAAGTTGTTGGCATAAACAACAAATTTTAAATTTGATCCTTATGTATATATTAGTCCAAACAATACCTAACCAGTTCATTAAGATGTTTTTTTTTCGCAATGCATTCAATTCGCGCTGGTGTGTGCCAAACACTTGAAATCTCTGATTATACTTCAGTGCAAGAGCGGTTGAATGACTGTAAGCAAAAGCAATCTTCAAAAGTAACGCTGGGTTTTTTTGAGTAGGTTTAAATCCAATAAGAAAAGTGGGTGTCTTAAGTAAGTGTCTTAAGTAAGTGTTTTTAACTGTTTTTTGCACTCAAGATGTCGAAGCGTTATTATACACTTTGCCAGAGAAGCAATTTGGCTGAAAAGCTGATATACACTAGTCTATTCCACGCTTTGCAGCCAAATGACTACTTTGAAGACCTATAGATAGCTCAGATCAGATTTTAACCCTTAAAGGATGCCCCCATGACTTCTCCTCGTCAGGCCGATGTCTCTAGAAATACTTCAGAAACCCAGATTCAAGTTAAAGTTAACTTTGATGGAGTTGGTAAATTTTCAGGTGATACCGGTGTGTCTTTTCTTAATCATATGCTCGATCAAATTGCCCGTCATGGGTGCATGGATCTTGATGTGCATTGTACCGGCGATACCCACATAGATGATCACCATACCGTCGAAGATATCGGCATTACTTTGGGCCAAGCTATGGCTCAAGCATGGGGTGATAAAAAAGGCCTACAACGCTATGGCTCTGCCTATGTACCGCTTGATGAAACCTTATCGCGTGTGGTCTTAGATTTATCAGGTCGACCTGGTCTATTTCAACAGGTTACCTATTGCCGCGCTAGAATTGGCACATTTGATGTGGACTTATTTACCGAGTTCTTTCGCGGGTTTGTGAATCATGCCGGGGTTACCTTGCATATAGCCAATTTATATGGCGAAAATGCCCACCATCAAGCTGAGACAATTTTCAAAGCCTTTGGCCGGGCGTTACGTATGGCCGTCACTTTAGATGAGCGCCAAGCGGGTATTATTCCGAGTACAAAAGGGAGCTTGTAAATCAACAAGATAAGTTATGAAACACAAACAAACGCTAGCAATTGTTGACTATGGCCGGGGCAATTTACATTCCGTGAAAAGTGGCTTCGAGAAAGCCCGTGATAACCTTGAGCTTGATTTAGATGTGCTGGTCACTGCAAATGTGGCAGAAATTGAAATTGCAGATCGTGTTGTTCTACCTGGTGTTGGGGCTATGGGTGATTGTTTCGCGCAATTGCAATCCTCAGGGTTGGTTGAAGCGGTTAAACATGCCTTTCAGCACAAGCCATTTTTCGGGATTTGTGTCGGCATGCAAATTTTGCTAGAAACTGGTCAAGAAAACGGTGGTTGCAAGGGCTTAGGCTATGTACCAGGTCAGGTGGTACGTTTTAAACCCCAGGAAAACATTAAAATTCCTCATATTGGTTGGAATCAAGTCGAGCATGGCAACCATCCATTATTCGCTGGTATTCCAGATAAAGCGCGGTTTTACTTCGTACATTCATACCATGTGGCGCTGCCCGTTGATCAACAGCATTTAGCAATCGCCCAGTGTGAGTATGGTAGTGGCTTTCCTGCTGCTATAGGTGCGAATAATTGGGTAGCTACCCAGTTTCATCCTGAAAAAAGCCATCAATGGGGTATTCAACTTTTGCAAAATTTTTTACTTTGGCAAACCGTGTAAGAGGCGATCAATGTTAGTTATTCCAGCAATCGATTTAAAAAATGGCGAATGTGTCCGTTTAAAGCAAGGTGATATGAACCAAGTTTCGGTGTTTTCATTAAAACCAGCAGACATGGCCAAGCAATGGGTTGATCTAGGTGCTAAGCGGCTGCATTTGGTTGATCTTGATGGTGCTTTTGCGGGTGAGCCCAAAAATAAAGCCGTTATTGAGCAAATTATTAAAAATCACCCAGATGTACCAGTGCAAGTGGGCGGCGGTATACGTGATTTAGACACTATTCAAACCTATGTTGACATGGGCGTGGCCAGCGTTATTTTAGGCACAATTGCCCTTAAGCAACCTGAATTTGTGAAGCAAGCTTGCGCGCGCTTCCCGGCACGTATAATGGTTGGCATTGATGCTCGCGATGGCTTTGTTGCGGTCGAGGGCTGGGCAGAGGTTTCAACAATGCCGGTAATAGACCTAGCTAAAAAATTTGAAGCCTTAGGTGTGCTGGCAATAATCTATACCGATATTGCCCGCGATGGCATGATGCAAGGCGTTAACCTTGAAGCTACTGTTACTTTAGCCAAATCAATTGATATTCCTGTAGTTGCTTCTGGTGGCGTCTCTTGTATTGCCGACGTACAGCAACTGCTTGATGCTGACGTAGATTTATATGGGGTTATTACCGGCCGTGCTATATATGAAGGCACTTTAGACTTTGCCCAAGCCAACCAGCTTGCTATACAAGGATCTTCAAAATGCTAGCGAAAAGAATTATTCCTTGTTTAGATGTTGATAATGGTCGAGTGGTTAAAGGGGTTAAGTTTGAGTCAATTCGTGATGCTGGCGACCCAGTAGAGATAGCGCAAAGATATGACCAAGCTGGAGCTGATGAAATTTGTTTTCTCGATATTACAGCAAGTTCAGATTCTAGAGAAACATTACTTGATACGGTTGAGCAAATAGCCTCACATATTTTTATTCCGTTAACTGTTGGTGGCGGGGTTAGAAGTGTTGAGAACGTGCGCGCTTTATTGAATGCAGGCGCAGACAAAGTAGCAATTAATACTGCGGCTATTCACCGGCCAGAGCTTGTGGCTGAAGCCTCTGCGGCATTTGGTGCGCAGTGTATTGTGGTTGCTGTGGATGCCAAACAAGTAAGCGCAGGCCAGTGGCAAATATTCACTCATGGGGGGCGAAAAGCTACAGGTATTGATGCTATAGACTGGGTTAAAAATATGCAGCTTCATGGAGCTGGTGAAATTTTATTAACCAGTATGGATCGAGATGGCACTCAAATAGGCTTTGATATAGCGCTGCTTCAAGCTGTAACCCAGGCCATAAATATTCCAGTTATTGCTTCTGGCGGGGTTGGTAGCCTTCAGCATTTGGTTGATGGCGTTCAACAAGGCGGCGCAGACGCGGTTTTAGCGGCCAGTATATTTCACTTTGGTACCCACACAATTGCACAAGCCAAAAAAGCTATGGCGCAAGCGGGTATCTGCGTACGTGATGACTGGGCCACCTATCAAAAAAGTCAAGCAACCTAGCCGTAAATCCTCTATTCAATGAATTGTTATATTACTTATTTTCAACCAGGATTTCGTTATGAACCTCAGCAACGCCATGAGTGTTGCGAGCAATAACCTCAATTAAGTCTTTTTCTAGCTCTGAGCTGGCCTTACCTTTAAGTGTTACTTTGCGGTTTACAGTCTTTACATGGACTGCTAAGCCAGATACCTGCTGGTTTGCCAATAATTTGGCTTTAATGTTGGCTGTAACTGTGGTGTCTTTTAAGGTTTTAGCCACTTGTTCTGTAGTGGATTTAAACGTTGTTTTTTTAGTGTCTTTATTGACCAAAATACTATTGGTCACGTCCATAACCCCATCCACGCTGTAGGCAAGTTGTTCGGCAAAGTCTCTTTCGAGCTCGCTGGCAACCTTGCCAGAAATTTCTAAAGTTGAGTTGTTGAGCTTGGCATCTAAGCTGTAGCCACTGAGGTGTTTATTAAAAGCAAAGAGTGATTCTACTTTACCTTCTAATAAGCCCCTTGAAAAAGCATCTTGCGCTGTAGTAGCTGCTGTAGATACAGCTTGCATGAGTGTTCTTTGGTCTGTTGCTTCTGGTGTCGCTTGGTTTTGTTGGGTTTGAGGCTCAGCTTGGGCTAAAGAGCAGGCGCTTAAAGCTCCAATCGTTAAACAGAGCCGTGTTGCGCTATACAATGTATGTAAATTCAATTGTGGAAATAGTTTGTACATTAGAACCTCTCAATAGTAAGCAATCTGTAAGTTTGCTAGGTTATAACACTATAACTTGGCATATCTAAAGTTACATTAAGTGAAAGATATAAAATACATTGTAAGACAAGTAATTTGCTTCAAAAGCTGATGAATTCCATATTATTTTACATTATTTTCAATAGATTACTTGTCTGAGGGCCTATAGTTTATAACTTTACCTCTTTAAACGCTGCGTTTGTTAGAGAGTTCTGCTATTTGAATCATGGCAGTTTTAAATTTTGATGCTTGCAAATGATCAAGGGCTTCAATTGCGCTTGCAATAGTGGTATCTGCATGTTGTTGGGTATATTCAAGTGCTTCACACTCGGACATCGCAGCCATGATCATGCCTAGGACATCTTGGTCAATCTCTTGTTGAGAGCCATGAGCAATAGCAGTTTTTATCAATTGCCGAATTTCGTCGGTACTATGTTTATAGGTATAAATAAGTGGCAGAGTCATTTTGCCTTCACGAATGTCGTCACCAATATTTTTACCCATAAGCTCGGTGTCACCACTGTAGTCCAGCAAGTCATCTTTTAATTGAAATGCAGTACCCAAATGTAAGCCATAGCTTTTTAGTGGTTCAATAACTTGTGGATCGCCTAAAGATGCGCCCATATGGGCTGCTGCTTCAAAAAGCTTGGCAGTTTTATTGTGGATTATTGTGAAATAATCAGTTTCACTCAGATCTACGTTGTGAATTTGGCTGAGTTGAAACACTTCGCCTTCTGCTAACACAATTGTTGCCGCGGATAAGATTTTTAATAAGTCGATACGTTCAAGGCCAGTCATCAACTGAAACGCTTTAGATAATAAATAATCACCTACAAGCACCGGCGCTGCATTACCCCAGCGCAAATTGGCAGTTGGTCTATTTCGGCGCATTGTGGAATTATCCACAACATCATCATGTAATAAAGTAGATGTATGCAAAAACTCAATTACGGTTGCAATGGTCACATGAGGATTAATAGTTGATAAGTTAGTAGATTGAGTATCTATTGGCTGTTTGAAGCCAGCTGCTCGAGCTGATAGCAGGGCAACAATTGGTCGCATTCTTTTGCCGCCACTTGAAATGATATGTTCGCTGACCTGACGAATAAGAGGTACGTCTGAGTCAAGGGTTTCAGTAACAAGGTTGTTGAACTGTTGAAGTTCAATGGCAACTGGTTGAGTGATCGAAGCAAAATCCATAAGCTATAACTCTAGTAAGTGGCTGTCGTTAATAAAACGTTAATAAAAAGGCCGGCAGATAGCTTATTATACTGTCAAAAGAGTTATACTCAATAGTTTTATGAGCGAGTTTTAACTTCAACTTAATGAAATTTCTATAGATATCAATTAATATATTGAATCATGTCAAAGAAATCCAGTTATCCTGCTTGAATTCTCAGGATTGACAGCGTACAATCTGGCATCTTACTGAGATAATAATTGTCCAGAGTAAAAGTTTCGTTTGGGGGCGGTCTAAAACCGCCGTTTTCAGATCAAGTTAAATTGGAGTGGTGCCGTATGTACGCTGTTATTGAAACTGGTGGCCAACAGCATCGAGTGATTCCTGGCGAATCTCTCAAAGTACAGCTGATTGATGCACAACCAGGGCAAGAAGTTGAATTTTCAAATGTCCTGTTGATTTCCAAAGATGGTAAAACCGAAGTCGGCTCACCATTTGTTGATGGTGGTAAAGTATCTGCTGAGATAGTCACCCACGGTCGCCATAAAAAAATTAAAGTACTCAAGTTTCACCGTCGTAAGCACCATATGAAACAAATGGGCCATCGTCAGTGGTTTACTGAAATAAAAATTACTGCAATCTAACAAGTATTCTATTATTAGTTAATTAGTTATTACTTGCATTTAAAGAGGGAAAAATCATGGCACATAAGAAAGCCGGTGGTAGTACTCGTAACGGTCGCGATTCTGAATCTAAACGCCTCGGTGTTAAGCGATTTGGCGACCAAGTTGTTACTGCTGGAAGCATCATCGTAAGACAACGTGGCACCCGTTTTCATGCTGGCACCAATGTCGGTATGGGTAAAGATCATACGCTTTTTGCAAAAGAGCCAGGTCGAGTAAAATTTTTGGTTAAAGGCGCTAAAAGCCGAAAGTATGTAACAGTTGTCCCTATTGCATCTTAGTATTTTCTATCAATTGTATTAATTTTCTGAAAATATAGAGTTCTAGTAGAGCTAAGACAATAAAAAACAGAGATAAGTAATTGCTTTTCTCTGTTTTTTTTTGCCTGAAATTTAATTTAAAATAATACAGCCAATAGTATTTCATAAATTTATTCTATTGGCTGTATTTATTGCCTATAAATATATCAATTGAATATCATTTAAGATATTAATCTCTGGTGTGTCGTTGTAGAATGTCAGATATTTTTAAGAAAAGGTTGTTTTACCATGAAGTTTGTTGATGAAGCCACAATCCGCGTTGAAGCTGGCAAAGGTGGTAATGGTTGTTGTAGTTTCAGGCGAGAAAAATACATCGAATTCGGCGGTCCAAACGGCGGTGATGGCGGTGATGGCGGCAGTGTTATCATTGAGGCAGACCATAATTTAAATACTTTGGTTGATTACCGCTACTCAAGACTTTTTAGGGCCCCTAAAGGTGTACAAGGCTCAGGTAGAGATTGTACTGGCGCTAAAGGTGACGATATTACACTACTTGTGCCCGTTGGGACTTGTATTGTTGATACCGAAACCGGTGAGTTACTTGGGGATATGACTATACCAGGTGAGCAATTAAAAGTTGCCCAAGGTGGCCAGGGTGGTTTGGGTAATGCCCACTTTAAAACCAGTACTAATCGCTCACCCCGTAAAACCATCCCAGGTTCTGAAGGCCAGTCCCGTGATTTACGCTTTGAATTAAGCGTCTTAGCCGATGTTGGATTATTGGGTTTCCCAAATGCGGGTAAATCTACCTTTGTACGTTCAGTATCAAATGCCGAGCCAAAAGTTGCTGATTATCCATTTACTACGCTTATACCCCAGCTTGGTGTGGTGCGGATTGATGAGCTAAGAAGTTTTGTGGTTGCCGATATTCCTGGATTAATCGATGGTGCAGCCGAAGGCGCAGGTCTTGGTACACGGTTTTTAAAACATCTCTCCCGCTGTAAGCTACTCTTGCATATAGTTGATGGCTTTCCAATTGACGATGAAGACCCAGCTGAAAAGATTGCATCATTAAATAAAGAATTACTGAAATTTAGCCCAGCTTTGGCAGACCTACCTCAGTGGTTGGTGATCAATAAAATGGATCTTGAGTTTGATGAAGATGCTAATTCAAGGGCACAAGCCATAGTAGAATCCATCGATTGGGCGGGGCCTTGGTTTACTATGAGTGCAGCTACAGGCCAGGGTATTCAAAATATTACGCGTGCTGTGATGAATTATTTTGAAGCGCAACAAGCCCTTGAGCTTGAAAACCCGAGCGAATTAGCCAAAGCTAATATTGCAAGACAACAACTTGCTGAAGAAATTCGCCAAGCAGACCAAGAAACCAAAGAAATCCGTCGAGAAGCACGCAAAGCTGAAAAAACTCAGGTGGATGACAATGATCCATGGGATGAAGATGAAGGAGATGTAGAGGTTGTCTACGTCAGCGAATGATCAATTAACAACTACCAAGCCAACGGGCGCAAACTCTCGTTGGGTGATTAAAATTGGTAGCTCGCTAGTCACTCAGCAAAAAACCACTGCTGATGCATATTCTGGTGTTCGTCATGATCAGCTGGCTCGTTTGTGCGACGAGATTTTATATTTAAGATCAAACAATATTGATGTTGTATTAGTTTCATCTGGTGCGGTTGGTGAGGGCGCAGCTCGACTAGGCCTTACATCAAGACCAACTTCTGATCAAATGTTGCGCGCTGCAGCGGCAGTTGGCCAAATGGGGCTGGTACAACATTACGAAAGTTTATTTCTCCAGCATAATATTCGTTGTGCACAGCTTTTGCTTACCCATGAAGATTTATCCCAGCGAAAACGCTATCTCAATGCTCAGTCCACAATAAAAACACTACTTAGCCTAGGCGTATTACCAATTGTGAACGAAAACGATTCTATTGTAATCGAAAGTATTCGTTTTGGTGATAATGATCAGCTTGCAGGTTTAGTGACTAATTTAATCGAAGCCGATCGTCTCGTTATACTCACCGATCAAGATGGTATGTATACCGCCGATCCAGCGCAAGACTCTAAGGCTCAAAAAATTGATACAGTAATGGTTGATCATCCAAAGCTACTTGAAATGGCCGGTGGCGTTGGCGTGAGTGGTTTAGGTTCTGGCGGTATGTATACCAAGGTTTTAGCCGCGCGTTTAGCCGCTCGCTCAGGTGCAAAGACGCATATTATTTCAGGTCATGTTATTGATGGCCTGCAAAAAATACAGCGCGAAGAACCTATTGGTACACTATTCTTGCCTGCTGAATCTTCAATGCCAGCTCGCAAACGCTGGTTGGCTGGTCATATGCAAACCAAAGGCCAAATCGTTTTAGATGAGGGAGCTGTCGTGAGTTTGACCCGCAAAGGGGCAAGCTTATTAGCTGTAGGGGTTTGTGAAGTGAGAGGTGAGTTTGCTCGTGGCGACGTGGTGAGATGTATCGACATACATGGTCAAAAACAAGCGATTGGTTTAGTCAATTATTCAAGTCAAGAAATACAAAAAATAAAGGGCAATTCAGCTCATAAAATTCCAATGATTCTGGGGTACGAGTCAGATGCCTCGGTTATTCATAGAGATAATCTAGTAGTCTTATCAATAGAATAACCCTATTACAGCTCAGCTTATACAATCATCCCCAGATTAAAATAAGCTTTCCAGCGTAGACGATTCATTTTGCATATTGGCTGGTGGTGCAGGGTTTTCTTTAGACCATTCAGCTGGAGCACTTTCTTCTTTAAAAAATTCAATGATTGAATTTCTTTGCGTCTCTAAAGCTCTTTCGCCAGTTTCTGGGTCTATAGGTACGCTCACTACGCCTTCTGGTTGAGGAAATAACACCTCTGGTTGGTCCTTCAATGCATGCTCCATATAATCTATCCAAATTGGCAAAGCTGCTCTGCCGCCAAACTCTCGGCGTCCCAAAGTGCTTGGCCTATCAAAGCCAACCCATACGCTGGTAGCTATATTAGGGTGATAGCCAGTAAACCAGGCATCTTTTTGTTCATTAGTTGTGCCAGTTTTGCCAGCTATATCATCACGATTTAAAGCGCGGGCTTCTTTACCTGTGCCTTTTTTAATAACATCTTGCAACATTGAATTTAAGATAAATTGATCTCTTTCATCAATCACTCGTGGGGCTGGGGCAAAATCACTGTAAAGATTAGTGTTACAGTCATCGCCACAAGCAACCTCCGGTGAAGCTTCAAAAACTATGTTACCCCTTGAGTCCTTTATAGTTTCAATAAAGTAAGGCTTAACTTTGTAGCCACCGTTGCCAATAACTGAATAACCTTGTGCAAGCTCAGTGGTTGTTAATTGTGATGTGCCAAGGGCAATAGAGAGGTTATTTTGTAGTTGTGATTGAGGTATACCAATTTTACTTGCAAAATCAATGACGTTTTCAACCCCTAGCTGTTGGGTTAGCCTAATTGAAACTAGATTACGTGATTCATAGAGCGCTTGCCGAATACGAATAGGGCCTTTAAATTGCTCGCCAGCGTTTCTTGGCCGCCAGGCAGTACCTTGCGAGGTATCATCGTAAACGATGGGTGCATCGTTAATAATCGAAGCGGCTGTAAAGCCATGACTTAAAGTTGCGCCATAAACAAATGGCTTAAAGCAACTGCCGGCTTGGCGTCGCCCTTGAGTAGCACGGTTAAATTTACTTAACCGAAAGTCAAAGCCGCCTACTAGGGAGCGAATGGCACCTGTATGAGTATCAAGTGAAGTCATTGAGCCCTGTACTTTAGGAATTTGCGACAACTGCCAGACTTTTTCAGCTGCTTGTTTTTCAGTTGTTTGTTTGTCAGCTGCTTGTTTTTGAATTTGGCGAAGATATATAACATCACCAATTTTGAGGGTATCAGTCATTTGAGTTGGTTTAGGTCCAGTCTTATCTACTTCAATATAAGGCGACGCCCATTGAATACCCTCAAGAGTAAGCTGAATGTTTTTGCCATTATCGAGGTAAATTTGGGCTACATCGTCCGATATGGCCCTTACTATGCCTAATTTTAACGCACTAGTGCGCTTCACTGCAGCAAGTTCTTCAGTCCAAATAAGCTCTAGATCGGTTTTAGGCGTAAGTTCAATATGTGCAGCTGGTCCAAAATAGCCATGGCGTTCGGTATATTCTAATAATCCTTGGTTAACCGCTTGGGAGGCAGCTAATTGATCTTCACTATCTAAGGTGGTGTGCACAACGTAACCACTGCGGTAAGCTTCCACGCCAAACTTTTTAATCATTTTACGGCGTACCATTTCTGCAAAATATTCGGCATCTACATCGCTACTTAGACCGTGATGCTCAGCGGTTATAGGCTGAGCAACTGCGTCATCATAATCATTTTGATTAATAAAATTTAATCGCAGCATTCTTTTGAGTATCCAGTCTCGGCGTAATTGGGCTCGTTCAGCATTAGCTAATGGATTATAAATTGATGGTGCTTTAGGTAAGCCCGCAATCATGGCCATTTGCGCAAGGGTTAATTCATCAACTTTTTTGCCGTAATAGACTTCAGCGGCGGCGGCGATACCATAAGCTCTATTGCCTAAAAATATCTTATTTAAATACAGTTCTAAAATTTCATCTTTGCTTAGTTTTTGTTCAATTTGTAGCGCAAGAATTATCTCATTAAATTTTCGAATAAATTTACGATCATGGCTTAGGTAGAAATTTTTAGCAACTTGCATCGTTATAGTGCTGCCACCAGATCGAATGTGGCCTAATTTAATCAGTTCGATTGCAGCCCGAGTAAGTCCTGCAACGTCCACACCTTGGTGTTCATAAAAGCGGTCATCCTCTGCTGCGAGCACAGCTTGAATAAAAAGTGTTGGAATATCCGACCGACGCAATGCGATACGTCTTTGGTTACCAAATTCTGCAATAAGTTTATTGTCGTTACTAAAAACTCTTAAAGGTGTTTGCAATTGAATATCATGAATTGCGTCAACTTTAGGCAAATTGGGTAATAAATATAAAATAGCACCACTGAAACAAATAATTGCAAGCGATGCGCCTGCCACAAATAAAATCGCGAACCATTTAGAGAGAATTAAAAAAATACGCATAGAGGTTAGGGACCATTTGTGAATAACAATAAATGTAAAAAAGTATTTATTTGGCCAATACTTAGGTTTACTAGTTCGATAAAAGCGTTGATCAGATTGTGCTACTCAAGATCGCACTCAATTATCAATTAACATAATCAATTATCAATTAATAATAGTATTCATGAGGCACTTTGCCCGAACATTCAAGCTGACATAGCTAAAAGCCTTAAGAATTGTAACCGTCTAGCCTTAAAAAATCTATTGATCTTACAAAATATTTCAAAGTGATATGCCCACTTCCAAAATGCGTACTACCATTACTATTAAGCCGAAAGAATGATTAATAAAAAGGCAGTATATTTCTTCTCCAGTATTTCTCTGAATTACTGGGTAACACTAATCTGCATTAAGTGGTGCTCCTAGTGGGGTTATTTGGTAAAAAAGCCAACGTTATGTTGGGCATAGATATTAGTTCAACGTCTGTAAAGCTTTTAGAGCTTTCCAAGCACGGGGAGCGATATCGTGTTGAAAACTATGGAGTTGAACAACTGCCTCAAGGCGCTGTTCACGAAAAAAATATTACTAATGTGGAAAGTGTTGCAGACGTTATTGTGCGTTTAATGAAAAAAACTCGCACCAATAACAAGCAAGCTGTAGTTGCAGTAGCTGGTTCATCGGTTATTACCAAAATAATTGAAATGAATGCAGCTTTAAATGAAGCCGAATTGGAAGATATGATTCGTATTGAGGCTGATCAATACATTCCTTATCCGCTTGATGAAGTGAGTTTGGACTTTGAAGTTATTGGCCCTTCGCCAACTTCGCCCGATCGAAATGAAATTTTATTAGTTGCTTGTCGCAGCGAAGAAGTGGAAACCCGTACCGATGTATTAGATACCGCTGGCTTAGAAGCTAAAGTGGTCGATGTAGAAGCCTATGCAGTTGAGCGAGCTTTTAATTTACTAGCAGATCAAATAGATGGCGGCGCAGATCAAACGGTAGCCATTTTTGATATTGGTGCCACCATGGCCGGTTTGAGTGTATTACATGATGGCCGCACAATTTACACCCGCGAGCAACCTTTTGGTGGCAAGCAACTTACTGAAGAAATTCAAAGACGCTACGGTCTATCGTTTGAAGAAGCAACCATTGCTAAGAAAAAAGGTGGTTTACCACCTGAATATGAGCAAGAAGTACTTGACCCATTTAGAGATGCGGTAGTGCAGCAAGTGGTACGATCTTTGCAATATTTTTATTCATCAAGTCAATATAACAATGTTGATCATGTAATTTTAGCTGGCGGATCAGCTTCTATACCTGGGCTTGATGATCTTGTGGAAGAAAAAATTGGTACAGAAACCTCTATCGCCAATCCGTTTTTAAATATGTCGCTTGCATCAAAAGTTGATGCTGGAAATTTATCCAATGATGCACCAGCATTAATGATTTCTTGTGGCTTAGCTTTGAGGAGTTTTAGTTAATCATGGCGAACATTAATTTATTACCTTGGCGTGAAGAACGGCGAACAGAGCTTAATAAAAACTTTTATATTGCCACTGTTTTTCTGGCTATAGTTGGTGTAGCAAGCGTTTTTGCTTTGCATTTACAAGTGGGTGCACAAATTGAATCCCAGATTCAAAGAAATAATTTTATAGTCAATGAGCAGAAAAAAATTGAAGATAAAATTACTAAAATTAAAGAGCTAAAAAGTGAAAGAGCTCAGCTTGAATCACGCATGAATATTATTCAAGATTTACAAGGTAATCGTTCACTAGTGGTGAGATTATTCGACGAGATTGCCCAAAAAACTCCAGATGGTGTTTATTTGAAAAAAGTGAATCGTGTTGGCTCACATTTTACGATTGAAGGTGTTGCTGAGGCGAACAGCCGTATCTCAAGTATGTTACGAAATTTAGATGGCTCTGATTGGTTTAAAAATGCTGATCTTACCTCTGTAGTTGCTGATGAAAATAAAGTAACTAATATATTTGAGCTTAAAGTGGATGAAGAAAAAAAGAAAAAAGATAAAAGCGAGCCCAATAGCAGTTCTTAATAGTAATAAATGATCATTGCATGAGAATTAAGCCTTATCAAAATCATTATATTTGTTTTATAGAGAAGTATTAAGTATGGATTTATCGGAAATACAGTCGAGCCTAGAATCTCTAGATCGTGACAATATTGGTTCTTGGCCATTAATTGTTAGATGCATTATCTGGGTGCTCGTTTTAATCGTTGGTGGCGCTGGTGTCTATTGGTTTTTTTTAAAGCCTTCACTTGAAGAGCTTGGTAAAAAGCAAGATGAAGAAGTGGTTTTAATTGATCAATTCAAAGCCAAAGCATCGGATGCGGCAAATCTTGAAGAGCTGCAAGAGCAAATGAAAGAAATGAAAAAAACTTTTGGTGCTTTATTGCGTCAATTACCAGAAGATACTGAAGTTCCAGGTTTGCTCGAAGATATTTCTCAATTAGGTATTGACTCGGGTTTAGAGTTTGAAGCGATTCAACTAGGCCGCGAAAATGTAAAAGAATTTTATGCTGAGTTACCAATTGATATTCGTGTTCGTGGTGGCTACCACGCAATTGCTACTTTTGTGAGTGGTGTATCGGCCTTACCAAGGATTGTTACATTGCATAATTACACATTAACCCCAACTAAATCAGGCTCAGACGATCTAGGTATGGTCATTACAGCCAAAACCTACAGATACAGCGCTAATCAAGATGAAGCATCAGTAGAGGAGCAATCAAAATGAAGTTAATTGTATCTTTTCTACTCTTTGGATTAATCGCTGGCTGTACACCTACAGATGCGACTTTAGAGTTAGCTAACGAACTTGAAGAAATTCGTAAAATGGAAGGTAAACCAATTGAGCCGCCACCAGAGTTTAGAGTTTTTGAAGGTTATATTTATTCTTCTTCAGCGTTACGCAGCCCATTTATGCCGCAAGTAAGACTTGCTGAAAAACCTAAGAGCGGCCCTGTTGGTAAAAGTGTCACGCCAAATTTTGACCGACCAAAAGAGCCATTAGAAGATTTTGGTGTGGATCAATTAGCTATGGTCGGCACTATTAAAAGACCTGACGGGCCACTTATTGGTTTGGTGCAAGATAAGTCTTCGGTGATTCATCAAGTAAGAATCGGCAGTTACGTTGGGCGCAATCATGGTCAAGTACGAGCTTTAGACGATACTAAAATTGAGCTTAATGAGCTTATACCCAATGGTCGTGACGGTTGGGCTGAGCGACCAAGAGTTATGTGGATTGAAGATAATTAAATCACCCGGCATGTTGACTGTGATTTATATCACAAGTCTCATGTGAAATATTGATTAACATGATTGATACAATTTGCATCATAGGGCGTTTATAAAACTGATAAATTTATAAACAGATTCAATTTAAATTTTAGCTTGCAACTTTTTAGAGATTTTTAAATTGCCAAGTTAAATTTTTAAATGTAAATATTTTGAAGTTTAAATTTTTTGAAGTATACAGACAGTTGAATGAAGAAAGGTAGTAGCTAGTTAGTAATAGCTAGTTTTTAAGCAGTAACTTTAGTGCAGTACGGAGCATCGGAATGGCCATAATTAATCGACAAACTTTGCCTAAGAAAATAGTCCAGGCAATTGGCATGGCTGGTCTCTTATTGAGCCAGTTTTCTTTTGGGGTCGAAGTTCAAGGAATTGAATTTGCTACTTTACCTGGTGATCAAACTGAAATAAAAGTTCAGTTTGATGAAGCACCTCCCTTGCCTAAAGGCTATACCATCGATAAACCAGCTCGTATTGCCCTAGATTTAGACGGCGTCACCAGCGGGCTTAAATCTAAGTACCATAATTTAGGTACTGGTAATGCTCGTGGTGTTACTGTGATGGAAGCTGGTAAACGTACTCGCATGATCATTAACCTTGGTCAATTAGTCAGTTACGATACCCGCGTGGAAGGTAACGAGCTTATTGTACGAATTGGCAAAGATGCTAAGACCAAAGTACTTAATCAGCAAACTGAAAGAAAAGTAACCTTTGGTAATGAAGCTCAAAAATCTAAAAAAGCCGCACCGCGTAGAGATACCATTAAAAACATAGATTTCCGCCGCGGTAGTGAAGGTGAAGGTCAAGTTGTGGTAACACTTTCTAACCCATCTTCAAGTGTGGATTTACGCGAAGAAGGCGGCAAAATTGTTGTTGAATTTATCAATGTAAGCTTACCGGATGAATTACGCCGACGAATTGACGTGAAAGATTTTGCCACATCAGTTAACACTATTGATGGGGTTACTGAAGACGATAACGCCAAACTTATTATTCACCCAGAAGGTAATTATGAGTATTTAGCTTATCAAGCAGATAATTCATTTACTATTAGTGTTAAAGAAATTAGCAAAGAAGATCAACAAAAACGTAACCGTGATAAGTTTTTATACACTGGTGAAAAACTGTCTTTAAATTTCCAAGATATTGAAGTTCGATCTGTCTTACAGCTTATTGCAGATTTCACTGGGCTTAACTTGGTAGCTAGTGACACAGTGAGCGGTAAAATAACTTTAAGATTGCAAAATGTACCATGGGATCAAGCACTTGATCTTATATTGAAAACCAAAGGTTTAGATCAACGTAAAATTGGTAATGTTTTACTCGTTGCACCTGCTGATGAGATTGCAGCCCGAGAAAAACTAGAACTTGAAACAACTCGTCAAGTTGCTGAGCTTGCGCCATTAAGAACTGAGTATATTCAAGTCAATTATGCTAAAGCAAAAGATTTATTAGCGCTCATTATTGGTGCTGACGGCTCTGGCTTCTTGTCTGGCCGTGGTAGTGCAACCGTTGATGACCGAACTAATACTTTGTTAATTCAAGATACTACCGCCAAAATAGAAGAAGTTCGTGCATTATTTGCCCGTCTTGATATCCCAGTGCAACAAGTATTAATTGAAGCGCGAGTAGTGGTTGCCAATGCCAACTTTACTAAAGAACTTGGTGTAAGATGGGGCGGCGCTGGCTTTAAGACTAACCCTGCAACTGGCCAACGTTCAAGCAACACAGTGGTCGGTGGTTCAAGTCAAACAGTGTGGGATATATTTAGCCCAGACGACGACGGAACTTATGAAATTAGCCGACCACAAAACTTAGCAGTTGATTTGGGTGTAGCTGGTGATAACGCAAGTTCATTCTCCATTGGTTACAGCAGCTTATCCACTGGGTTTTTAGAGCTTGAACTTTCAGCCTTAGAGTCAGATGGTTTTGCCGATATTATTGCCACGCCAAAAGTATTAACAGCTGACCAACAAACAGCGCGAATTGCCTCTGGTACCGAGATTCCGTACCAAAAAGCAACTTCAAGTGGTGCAACATCAGTGTCATTTAAAGAAGCCTCGTTAAGTTTAGAAGTTACGCCACAAATAACGCCTGATGGTCGCATTATTATGGACTTGCAGATTAACCAAGATACAGTTGGCGATATCTTCAATAATATTCCAAGTATTGATACCAACCAGGTTGAAACTCGAGTATTAGCTGACGATGGCGAAACTATAGTATTGGGCGGTGTATTCAGAAATCAATCGGTGAAAGATGTGACTAAAACCCCATTCTTTGGCGACTTACCAATTATTGGCCGCTTCTTTAGGCAGACCATTAATACAGATCAAAAACAAGAGTTGTTAATATTTATCACGCCTAAACTAGTAAAATCCGTATTTACTGAATAGTCCAAACCTAGCCCTTTGATAAAAAGCCTCACCTGAGGCTTTTTGTCGTTGAGGCTATTGGTTTATGTTAAAGTACATCTATTGAATCATTTGCCAATACGATTTAATGCACAGCTTAAGCAACCTCGCTATAAGCTCAGGTTGTATTGACATAAAAAATGAAATGTAATCGGAAGGCTTACACATGAGCGCACCTCAAACTTCATTTATACCCAAAGAGCACGCAAATCAGCCAGATCGTATTTTTATCGTAGGGCCAATGGGCGCTGGTAAAACCACCATTGGCAAATGTTTAGCAGCTAAAATTGGCTTTCACTTTAATGATACCGATCAAGAAATTATCCGCCGTTGTGGTGCAGATATCCCTTGGATATTCGATATCGAAGGCGAGGCAGGGTTTCGTAAACGAGAACACCAAGTGCTCGATGAGCTCACCCAAGAGCCTCGTATTGTATTAGCCACTGGTGGCGGTTGTATTTTAAGCGAGGATAATTGTGAATTGCTTCACTCAAGAGGTGTGGTGATTTATATCGACGTGGCAATCAAAGAACAATTACGCCGAACTTCAGCCGATAAAAACCGACCGCTGCTACAAACCGAAAACCCTCAAGCAGTCCTAGAAAATTTGCGCTCGCAACGACAATCTTTATATGAAGCTGTAGCTCATCGTCGCTACGAGTTTTTGCAAATGTCCACCCAACGAGCGGCGAATATCATCGCCCGCGGGCTTGGGTTTTAATAAAAAAAGCTTTAAAAATTATTAAGGACATTCTTATTGTCCTGTCTAGTTAAAGTGTATAATTTCTGAAAAAAATTTAAAAAACCTAAGCGTGAAATCTAAGCTTATGTATTCAGCTTAGCGAACCCACTGTGGTTTCTCCAATTTTCTTAACCTATCCCTCAAATTACATTTCATGTCTAAATCTTCATTAAGTAGAGGTTTTTTTAAAGCATGAGCTTAAGGAGTGGATAGAGTTTGCTGTTAGCTAAGTGTTAGAATTTTGTAAAGTAGCTAAATTATGTGAGAATTTACTTTCAAGCGCTAGTAAATATGCTCTTTACAGCATATGCGTTTAAAGGTATAGTGTTAGTTAGGAGTATATTTTGAGTTGGACCATAAATCAACATCCATTATTTTTAGATGAGCTTAAAGAGTTTGATAACGATATAAAGCTAGAACTATTTGCCAAGCTTAAGCTTTTGGAAGAGTTTGGCCCAAGCTTGGGCAGACCTCACGCGGATACTCTTGAAGGCTCTAAGTATGCCAATATGAAAGAGTTACGTTTTAATGCTAGTGATGGTGTTTGGAGGGTAGCTTACGCATTTGACCCAGAGCGAGCAGCAATACTCCTTGTTGGCGGTGATAAATCAGGCGTCAGCCAAAAACGTTTCTATAAGTCGCTTATATCTAAGGCAGATAAACGCTTCCAAGAACACTTAAGTTCTATAAAATTAAAGGTTTAGTATGTTTAGTAAAGAATTACAGGCGGAGTTTGACAAATTATCTCTTTCTCAAAAATCAGTCGTGGATGCAAGGTTTAATGAGCTAAGAGAAGAGTATTTGACGCTCCAAGAAATTCGCCAGCATAAAAACGTTACTCAGAAAGACCTTGCAGATCTACTTGGTATTGAACAGGCAAACGTATCAAGAATGGAGCGACGAAAAGATATGAAACTGTCAACTTTAAATGAATATATTGAAGCGCTTGGCGGTACACTTCAAATCAATGCTATTTTTCCTGAAAAAGTGGTGCCTATTAAGTAGGCTATAGGTCTTATTGTTGCGCCACAGGTGCTTTGAGTCAAACTTAAAATTTAAAAAACTCTATTCCGCTTTCCTGGTTTGGCCAAATTTCAGCAATTAGTAGCTTTTTTTCTATACTTTTTTCGGAGTAGATTGCTTGTCTAGAAGTTTGTTCATGGTAAAAACCAAGTCTTAAATTCATAGGGTTAGTTTTAAAGCCAGAATAGTGTGCTGGGTGGAGTTGTTGATAGGATAAGCCCCTTGAATTTTCGAAATCAAACCTATGACCTACTTCGTGTGTTGATGTTGGTTTTGAAAAATAAAAATCTTCTGCTTCTTTAATTCTTGGATATGCAATTGTACATGACTCCTTTTGAAAGAAAGTATCTTGATATCCAAAGCATTGCATTGCATTTGATATAAGTGGTGCTCTAATTTTAGTTTCAAGGTGCAAGCACCCTAGTGAAGTGGCGTATGAGGCTTTAGTGAGCGGGTTGTAGACTTTTTCGATTAATTGATCAGTTAAATAGTAAAGTGTTTTAATACGCGAGTAATCAGAGTATGACAAATGCTTACAGGATTCTATATTCCCATTTCGAGCAACGTGTATTTTAAGCGTTAAATCAATTTGCTTTAAGAGGCACTTTATATAGCAATCGTTACTCATTAAGCCAACACTTGTAATTAAAGTAGTGTCTAATTTGTGTTGGGCATTTTTAAGGTGAGCTATTGATTGTTTGGGTATTGAGTTATTGTTTGTTTTCTCAACAAAATCATCCATTAAAAATACTGCCTCAGTTGTGAGGGAGTTCACAAGGTGAATAGCTGATTCAGTGAAAAATAATGCTAACAAGCCATTTTTTTGTTTTAAATTGTACAAGTATACTTGAGTAGATCACAGAGGATAAAAGAAGACATGGAAAAATTCATCGCATCAATGATAAACGAGGTAGGACCCGATCCACATTTAAAACTATCAAGAGAAGCAATAATTTCAAAAATAAAAGCTACTTATGGATTAAAATAGTTTTCTTGACCAGTGCGCTTAAACCATACAAACCATAAATCAAGCAAAACTTAGCAAGCTTGGTTTTTGACATTCATCAAAAACCAAGCTTTTTGTTTTTATAATCCCAACACTCACAATCCCAACATTAAAAGTTAGTCAATTTCACATCAAGCCACAGAGTTCGCTCTGGTTGTGGATAACCAAGTACGGTTTGATACTCTTTATCATTTAAGTTTTCTACCCTAACGCCCGCTTGGAAGTGCTCGTTGAATTGACGTCGAACGCCAATTTCATAAGTCACAAAGCCCGGCAGCTCGTTGGTATTGGCTGAGTCGTCAAAACGCTCATCCGTACTAAATATACCAAGGTGCCAGGTATTGCCTATAGCTTGGTAAAATACATCACCGGCAAAAGTCAGTTGCGGCCGTCGAGCTAATTGGTTGCCAGCAAGGCTTGGGGTGGCATCGGCACCGTCTCCAATTACGCCGGTTTTGTTTTCTGCATCTGTATAAGCAAGGTTGGTTTGAATTTGCCAGTTGTCAGGCGTCCATTTTTGAATAAATTCAAGGCCGTTGATTTCTGCTTCACTGACATTTTCAGGGGTAAAATTGGCGCCAACTAAAGTTATCAAATTTTTCGACTGGGTGCGGTAGGTAAACACAGAAGCAGTATAAATATCGCCAGAATATTCCAGGCCTATTTCTTGGCTAATGCTTTCCTCTGGCTCTAAGTCTGGGTTTGAGCCAAATGGGAAGTAAAGATCATTAAAGGTGGGCAATGAGTAACTTGTACCAAGGCTTTGTTTAAGTGTCCATCTAGGGGCAATGTTAAAGGCCAGTTTTAAGCTGCCAGTAGTTGCATAAGTATCAGCCTCGTCTGTGTTATCTGCGGACTCAGTATACTGGTCGCGACGACCACTTAAGCGAATAGTGGCTGCATCTGATTTCCACTGACCTTCGCCAAAGAGGGCTAAATTGTCTCTTTGGGTACGATTAAATACAGAGTCAGACTCAAGCTCAGAATTTAAATAATCCACACCAGTGATAAATGAAGTTTGGCTATCCCCGCTGCGCGCACCTTGAGTTAAGTTTAAAATGACAGAGCCAGATTTAGCCTCTGTATCAAAAAATCCAGCTTCCTCTGTAGAATTGGGGATTGCAGGGTCATCCGGATATTGGCTGCCATCGAGAAAGTTAGTGCTTTCTTCATTTGAGCGGCCCAATTGAAAATCAATAGAAGACCAATAATTCATGGGTAAATGGCTGGATAAACTGGTCACATTACGCACTGAGTTGGTTTCGTTTTGAAAGCTGCCATCAAACTCAACTCTATTTTTAGTATAAAGGTGGCTAAGTTCAAAAGTCTGACCTTGATCGCCATTATATTTTGCCGCTAATTGAGCCCCATTGCGTTCATAGCTGTCTTGATCGAGTTCGTTAGTAAAACAAGCATTAAAGTTTTGGCAGGAATTATAGCCATTGCCTTGATTCCAGTTTAAACGGCCAGAATAAGTAAAGTTGCCTTGGGTTGTTTGCGCCGATAAGGTGCTGCGAGTGGCCTGCTCAGATGATGCTCCAAGCTGGAGACTTTGCTGTGTCCTGGTGCTATTCTCATTGGTATATATGCGAATCATACCGCCAGGGCTTGATGAGCCATAAAGCGCTGAGCTGCTGCCACGTACAACCTCAATTCTATCGATAATATCTACTGGAATATCTTGTACCGCAGACAGACCATTATTGAGCGATTGTATTTTTACGTCGTTGAGTAATATAAGCGTCGAGTCGGCTTCGCTACCACGCATAAAAATAGAAGTAAGACTACCAGGGCCACCATTTTGGCTTACTTGAATGCCCGCTACGCCGCGTAATACTTGGCTAATATCTGTGGCACCAGTGGCTTCAATTTCCTCTCGCGTTATAAGAGTGGTTGAAGCTATAGGTTCTGCACCCTGGTAAGATCCACGGGTATCACGTACTTCAATTTCCATAACATCTTCAGAGTTAGAGTTTTCAGTGTTAAATTCAATCGCATAGACAGATGAGCTACTTAAAACAAACAAAAACCCTAAGGAGTTAGTCAACCTTAAAGGGTTGACTAAAGAATGGGTATTTAAAAAGGACATGAAGAACTCCAATAAAAATCAATTGTTTAACCAAATGCGCCTGTATATAAATCTTGTCTTTAAATCTACAGACAAGCAGACCGCCAAATAATAGCAATTAATACCTAAATTGCCCACTTTTTATTGAACAATTTGAGCTTTTTATAAAAGTCAGTGTTTTAAAGAAACACTATTACAAAACCCAAGGATTATCACAATGTTTCATATCGCCCTCCATGAACCACGCATTGCGCCTAATACAGGCAATATTATTCGCCTGATTGCTAATAACGGTTGTCATTTGCATCTTATCGAGCCTATGGGCTTTGATTTGGACGAAAAAAAAGTCAGACGTGCCGGTCTTGATTATCATGATTTAGCTCAAGTGACTCGACATAGGGATTATGCAGCCTTTTTGTTGGCTGTAACAGGTCGACGTATTTTCGCCTGCACCACAAAGGGCAAGCAATGGCATACCACAGCTTTTAGTCATGCCAAAATTCAAGCTGGTGATGTGTTGTTATTTGGGTCGGAAACAGCCGGGCTGCCCAAAGAAGTGTTAGCAAGTATTGCGGATGAATTCACCGTGCGCATCCCCATGTTAAAAACAAATCGAAGTATGAACTTATCAAATGCGGTGGCTGTGATGAGCTATGAGGCTTGGCGCCAAATTGGTTATGCCGGTGGGTGTTAAAAGAATGAGGCAAAAAACAAAGCTATATTAGTCAATAGCGGCCAATAAATATCATTTTTTTACAGAAGGTAAAGTTTTGCTAATTTTTTGAGCTAAAGTTAAATATGAAAACGAGTAAAGAAGTAAATGGTTCATATGAAAACGTTCAACAAAAATGTAATAAAAAATCTGGTTAATCATTTTAAGCCAGGTATTCTGAGTAAAGCGGGAGGCTTGCAAAAAGACTTCACCGTAATTGAAATGAGTGCCCAGGGTTTTGCCGTAGCTGAAGTAACTATCGGCCAGCAAAAACCATTGCTCAAAAATTGCCATTTCATTTATAACGAAAATATAAAAATTCGCTCAGAACTTATGGTCGAGCTATTTGAACGCCGTAAAATTAACACCGCCCAAAGCTTTTTAGTCTTATCACCGCAATATTATAAATTATTACTTGCTGAAGCACCGCCTATTCCTTTAGAAGATTTACGCGTGGTGATGCCAGCGAAAATTAAAGATTCAATTCCCTGGGAATTAACCGACAGTACTAGCGATGTTATGCCTTTACCAGATGATGCTTTTAGAGGCAGAAAAAAATCGGTATATGTGGCGTCTGCGCAAACAAGCGTTATTGCACAGCAAGTTGAAATGCTCAGAGGTATTGGTATAAAGCCAATCAGTATTTCAATTGCCGAAATTGCTTTATTAGGCTTTGAAAGCTTAATGCTCCATCAACCAAAAGAGTCATATGGCGTTTTAAAATTAGGCGATACCGAAGGCTTAATTAATATGGTGTGCGATGGAAATGTATATTTATCACGCCGGTTAAATGTTGCATTAAATGATTTAGTCAAACAAGAGATTGAGCGACAAGTATTTTTTGATCAACTTGTGCTTGAAATTCAAAGATCAGTAGATTTTTATGAAAGCCAAATGGGTAAAGGGCCGGTAGCTAAAATACAACTCTTGCCAACAGCTGTAGAATTAGGGGTAGGTTATGAATATGTTGAAGAGAATATATCTACCGACATTGAATGGTTTGACCCATTTGAATTAGTTGAAATTGGCGTAGAAGTACAACATAAGGACAAAGCCCACTGCACATCTGCTTTTGGTTCGGCTATGAGGGTATTATTACATGGATAAACAAACAATTGATTTGATGCCGAGTCAATACAAAAAAGTAGTCATTCCGTTTAGCTTAAAAACTATTATTTTATTGAATTGTGCTTCAATCGGTGTGATAGCTCTTATGAGTGGTATTTTATTCTATTCGCAGCATTCTTATGACAATAAATTAAGCGCCAAGCAAGATGCCTTTGCTTTGAAAGTCCAAGCAATTAATGACTTCTCGGCAAACAATATGAAGCCAAGTTTGGATAAAACGCTTGCTTTAAGAGTAAGTCGATACGAAACAGTATTACACAATAGACAAAAATTCTTTGACAAAATGAACAGCGAAAGCTTTGGCTTTACCACTGGTTTTTCTGAATATCTGCAAGCTTTTTCTAGGCAAAATTTCCCGCAGATCTGGTTAGATAGTGTGAGTATAAAAGGTGGCTCTGAAGCCATGACCATTACTGGCTTAGCTGTAAATTCTTATGATATTCCGGCTTATTTAGAAAAGTTACAAGCCGAGCCAATTTTTAACGGCATTTTATTTGATAATTTAACTTTAGATCGGCAAAAACTTGACAAGGGTGACTTTATAAAATTCCGCTTAAATTATGGCGATATTCAAGGCGGCGCCACAGCATCGAGGCGGAATAATTCCAATAGGCCACTTGCAAGTAGCCCAGTTTTTGCCCCTGCTGGGCTTTATAAAAATAGAGCGAATGACGATTTAGCTAATAATTTTTTAGCTACCAATGATTTAGCTAAAAACATTATCTCCCAGCGAGGTAATGAGTTATGAATATTAAATTATTACGCGATAAATATTTAGAAATCGAGAAAAAAGCCAACTCAATGAGTGTGCGTGAGCGGGTTATAGGGTGTGTGACAGTTGTATCATTGTTGTGGATTGGTGTATATGCCCTAGTAATGGAGCCAATGTTTGAGGCAATAAGCGATGATAAGCAAGCAATAGCCGATTTAAATATTCAATCGCAAGAAGAAGACTCTAAATTTAAAATTATGCAAATTGAGTATTCAGTAAACCCAAATAAAAGCTCGGAAAAACGTATTCAAGAGCTGAGTTATCAAATTGATAAAATGGACAAAGAAATACAATCGAAAACTAATAGTTTAATTCCATCGAAAAAAACAGTACTCGTGCTACAAGATATATTAAAAGCACAAAATGACCTTTATTTGGTCGGCCTTGAAAAAATTGCCCCAATCGCCATTGAAATTTTGGATGAAGAGGATAAAAAAACCGCAAAACAAGCAAAGCAAACAGCTAAGTCAACAGATGAGTCAGATTCCAGTGACAAAAATTTAACATTAGCACTGAACGCAATGTTAAATACCTCGGACCCAATCTTAAGTCAAGAAGACAATGTGGGTACCGTGTATAAGCATGGTGTGAAAATTACTTTAAATGGTGAATACCAAGATGTGCTTGAGTATCTCATTGCGTTAGAGACTTTGGACTGGAAAGTATATTGGAAAAATTTCTCATATACAGTTGATAATTATCCACAAGGTACAGCGGAAATTATTGTGGAAACTATAGGCTTTGAAAATGGATGGATTGGTGTGTAATGAGTATTAAACCGGTAATACATGTGATATTGAGTTTATCTTACCTAGGTGTGTCATTGAACACTTTATGTGTCGCTGAAATTCTAGCTTTCAATGATCCAACCAAACCAATATATATTTCTGCTGATTATTTTCCAGATGGCGCTCAATTGGAAGATCCACAAGCCTTGGCAGTCCCCATACCCGATTTAAATCAATTGGTAGTAGGTAGCCAGCGTAAAGTTGCCGTAATGGGTGGTAAGCTTTATCGTGAAGGTGACCAGGCAGCTTTTGGTGTAATCCAAGCTATCGAAAAAAATAAAGTATCAGTTTTCGTCGATAATAAAATTCATGAAGTCTATTTTAGGCCAAAAGACCAATCCTTCATAACTTATAATAAATAAAATAGTACTGATAAGTTACCGTTATTATTATGTTTTTTAATTTAAATATCAATTTAATTTTAAGATCTGGCAGAAGTGTAAATTTAAGCCATACTTTTATATGAGTTTGAACAAATCTAATTGATTTTTTAATAATATTATTAACCAATTGCATCAATTAGCATTATATTATTAGGCACTAATTATTTGGGGATACGGATGTTCCTCCACACATCAAAGTTGACACAACGTAAAACAGCTATTTGTACTTGGTTGATTACCTTAGGGCTTTTGTCCGGTTGTAGTCTGCCCACACCTTTAGACCCTTCGGCTAAAGATGCAGTGCGTGAAAATTTAAAAGCTACTGAAGAAGACAGCCTCGAAGAACACGCGCAACATAAAGCAGATCGTGATGCAGAAAAAAAACAAACCCTTAAAGCACTGTCTCAAGAATCAGATTTCTCTTTAGCGGTTCGTTTAGCTGAAAGCCGCGATCGATTTGACGTGGATGTCAAAGACATGCCAGCTCAGTTGTTTTTCCAAGGCCTGGTAGCTGATACGCAAACAAACATAGTGGTGCACCCAGATGTATCTGGCACCATTAGTTTATCGCTACGACGGGTTAATTTATCGCAAGTCTTAGATGCGGTTGCCAGTGTCTATAGCTATCACGTTGAAAAAAAATCCTTTGGCTATAAAATTTTCCCCATAGCCTTAAGAACTCAAGTTTATAATTTAAATTATCTTAATGTCACTCGCACCGGTATGTCACAAGTCAGCGTAAACTCTGGCGAAATATCATCAGCCGGCACTGGCGGCGGCGGTGGTGGCGGGCCTGGTTCATCCACCAAGAGCTCGCAAATTGAAACCGAATCGGTGACAGATTTCTGGGAAGAGCTCAAAGGTATATTAAGTACTATTGTGGGCAGTGCCGACGGTCGGTCTGTAGTGGTTAACCCCCAAGCCGGCATTGTGGTGGTGCACGCCAACCCAGATGAACATCGCACTATCCAGACCTTTATACGGGCTGCTGAAAAAAATCTACGCCGCCAAGTTATTATCGAAGCTAAAATTCTCGAAGTCGAGCTTAACGAAAGCTTTCAAAGCGGTATTAATTGGGCCGTATTATCAAAATTTGGTAATGGTAATTCTATTGCAACTGGGTTATTTACCGATGTTTTCTCAGACCGCACATCAAGTGGCGCCCAAGCGCTGGCAACTTCGGCTAATCAAATCATTTCCGACAATGCAATTGATGGCGTTTTTAGTAGTGCCGTAAGTATTGGTGATTTCAGAGGCCTTATTGAGCTCCTCGAAACCCAAGGTGAAGTGCATGTGCTCTCAAGCCCACGTATATCTACAGTAAATAACCAAAAAGCAGTCATAAAAGTTGGCGAAGATGAATTCTTTGTAACCGAGTTTACTAATAACCAAACCACCGCTGGCGATCAAATCAATAATGCCCCAGAGGTGACTTTAACCCCATTTTTCTCAGGGATTGCTTTAGATGTCACGCCACAAATTGGTGATAGCAATGAAATTATTTTACATATCCACCCAAGTGTAAGCGAAGTGCGCGATTTAAATAAGAAAATATTGGTAGCTGGTGAAGAGATCAATTTACCACTGGCCTTATCAAGAATTCGCGAATCGGATAGCATTGTTAAAGCTCGTAATAATCAAATTATTGTTATTGGTGGTTTATTGCAAACGCAAACCAATGACTCTGATTCAAGTACCCCTTGGTTTTCGAAAATTCCAGTGATTAATGCACTGTTTAAGCAAAAAAGACAAACATCTAAGAAAAGCGAATTGGTTATCTTATTAAGACCAGTTGTGCCAGAGCAAGAAGGCTGGAGCGGTCAATTACCAGCTGCCGACTCCTACTTGCCTAATATAGGCGCTCCGGCCTCATCGAAGCCAGTAATTTTTAGATGATCTATCATTAATATAAGAAATCGAAAAGGATGTTGATATGTACTTAGATTATTTTGGCTTGGAGAGGTTTCCATTTTCTTTAACGCCTAATACGCATTTTTTCGCTCAGCTGCCACGCCATAAAGACTGTGTGGAAATGGCATCCACTGTACTTAATGATGGTGAAGGTTTTGTTAAGATTACCGGCGAGGTAGGCACTGGTAAAACCTTACTGTGCAGAGAATTGCTTAATCGACTTGACCCTAAAAAATATTATACAGCGTTTATTCCTAATCCATACCTGTCACCACAAGAATTGAGATATTCATTAGCGCACGATTTAGGCCTAGATGTATCTCGTTCAGATAGCGATAAAGGTTTATTAGAAATAATTTATAAACGTATGACCGAGCTTTCCCAGCAAAATACTGGTGTAGTTTTAGTTGTGGATGAAGTTCAAGCCATGAGCGATGAAACTTTAGAGGCATTGCGTTTATTGACTAACTTAGAGACCGAAGAAAAAAAGTTAATGCAAATTGTATTATTTGGTCAGCCAGAATTTGATGTGCGTTTAAACCAATATAATTTACGCCAACTTAAACAGAGAATAACATTTTCTGGCAAAATATTACCATTGTCATTGCTTGAAGTGCAGCAATACATACAGTTTAGACTTACTAAAGCCGGTTACAATGGTAATTTACTCTTCCCAGACAATGTTATCAAATTAATTCATGCAAATACTCAAGGTATCCCAAGACTGATTAATATTATCTCTCATAAAGCATTAATGTTGGCCTATGGTCAAAATAAACGACAAATCACTAAAGAGCTTATTAAGAAAGCGGTTATTGATACAGATATTTCCACTAATAATAATCCTATTAAAAGAAATTGGTTTGGGCGTAAAGCAGTTTCATAAAGATACGAATATTTTGTAATAGTATAAAACGACTCATTTGAGTCATAGATTGGTGTAGTAGTAATGAGCTTATTAAATGAAGTGCTCAAGGATATCGACCAAAGGCGAGGCGACTCGCACTACGATCGAGGTATAATTTCAATTCCCATAGGCATTAACAATCCGCCTGAAGCTGCGGTATCGTTAATGTGGTACATAGTGTTACCGCTGGCAATTATTGGGCTGGCTTACCTGTATGTATCAAGCTTTTTTGTGGAGTCAACTGATACGCTGTATATGGATTCTTACATTCCCCCTTTAAGTACGCAAGTTGAGCTTAAACCGGTAACTTATGCACCATTGTCTCAAAGTCGGCCATTAAGCCAGCTGGCAACGCCTAATTATTTAGCAGGCAATACAAAGCCCAAGCTGTCCCAGCCAATTACACCAAGCGCAACTGCTGCAAGTCAAGCAAATTCGCAACCAGCAGTGACTTCACCAGTTGTACGTCAAGCCGAATTAAATCAGCCTCAGCCCCCAAGACAACAGCCAATTGTAAGCGACACAATTGTAAGCGACACAATAGTGAGTGGTTCACCAGCACCAGTGAGAACTAAGGCCTCAAATGCATTATCAGTTGAGTCTCTACCAGCGGCAATTTTATCCAATAATTATCGTATTTCCGATGTGGAAAAAACAATTTATTCTGCCAGGCAAACAGACCCATCGAGCGTGACTCACTTTTTTAATACTATTACTGTCAATACCAGTTTATTAGAAAGCCAGCTACTTGATTTAGCTTTAATCGTTAAAAAATATGAAGACTCAAATCGCCAATTATGGCTTGGGCGTTTATACGAGCAGCTAAGTGTTAAAAGCAACGAGCCTGGCTATTGGAGCTTTATGCGTGCCATTCAATTGGATAAAATTGGGGATAGTACCAGAGCGGCGCACTATTATGAAAATGCAGTGGACTCAATAGACTTAAGTCAAAGACAACGCGGCTTAGCTCGATTACGTTTATCACAAATTTATCGATAATCATTTAAACAGGCATTGAATGACCAATGGAATTCAAATCTAAAAAGAAGCTTAAATTCGGCGACATGCTAGTTGAACAGGGCGTTATCTCTGAGCAACAGCTTAAGCTTGCTTTAAGTGAGCAAAAATCATCGGGTAAGAAAATTGGCCAAACTCTATTAGAGCTTGGTTTTCTTGATGAACATCAAATTTTAGAATTCCAAGCGCAGCAATTAAATTTACAAATATTTGATTTTGAAGCCACCGAGATCAATCCGCAACATGTGCAATTACTCAATGAATCTTTAGCTAAAAGATACCGCGCACTAGTTGTCAACAAAGTTGATAATATCGCCACCGTGGTAATGTCAGACCCTAGTGATATTTTTGCAATTGACGAGTTACAAACTGCTTTAGGTTGCACAATTCAACCGATTATTGCCAAAGACTCAGTAATTATTGAAGCTATCGACCGCTTTTATGGTCATGGCGAGGGCAGTTTAAGCTCCATAGCCATCGAGCTTGAATCAGAATTGGGCTTTGAAGAAGAGCAAGAAATAGTTCTCGACGACGAAGTTGACGACGATGATAATATTAATGCGCCGGTGGTGCGATTAATTCAAAGTATTTTTGAAGATGCTATTAAGTCCAGAGCTTCTGATATTCATATTGAACCAGACGAAAATGTACTTAGAATTCGCCGGCGGGTGGATGGCACCTTACAAGAACAAATTATGAAAGAAAAGCGGGTAGCACCGGCACTGGTGATGCGGCTTAAAATTATGTCCAGCCTTGATATTTCTGAAAAACGTAAACCACAAGATGGCCGCTTTCAAATGACGGCTAGCCGGAAAACATTTGATGTACGGATCTCAACTTTGCCCACCCAGCATGGTGAGTCGGTGGTTATGCGGATTCTTGATCAATCGGCCTTAAAGCTTGATTTAAAACAAATTGGTATGCCGCCAGATATTCTGCGCCGATTCGAGCTATTTATCGCCAGGCCTCACGGCATTGTTTTAGTCACAGGTCCTACCGGTAGTGGTAAAACCACTACCTTGTATTCGGCTTTATCATCACTTAATGCCCCTGGGGTTAAAATAATTACCGCCGAAGATCCGGTAGAATTTCGTCTACCGCGTATTCAACAGGTGCAAGTAAACGAGAAGGTGGGCTTAACCTTTGCTGGCGTATTACGCTCGGCGCTTAGGCAGGATCCAGACGTGGTACTGGTCGGTGAGATTCGTGATAAAGAAACCTCTGAAATTGCCCTAAAAGCGGCCATGACTGGTCACCTAGTGCTATCCAGCTTACACACTAACGATGCCATAAGTTCAGCGATTCGTTTAGTGGATATGGGCGCACCAGCATATATGGTCGCCGGCTCAGTAACTGCAGTTATTGCACAACGCTTGGTGCGTAAAACTTGTGACCGCTGCATTCAGCCTTATACTTTGTCAGCTGAAGAAAAGACCTGGTTAAAAATTATTGCTGGCAACAGACCGGTAGATTTTACAGCTGCCAATTTTCAAGAAGGCACAGGCTGTAATCATTGCAATAAAACTGGTCACTATGGGCGGGTAGGTGTTTACGAAATTTTAGAAATGACTCGGCCACTGGCAGACCGTTTAAGGCGAGAAGATATTTCAGGCTTTGCCCGCGAAGCTTTAAATTCGCCAGATTACGAAACTCTAGCCATGGCTGCACTGCGCTACGCTCTGCAAGGCATAATTAGCCCACGAGAAGTCTTTCGTTTAGCCTCAAGCCTTGAAGACCATGTAATTGATGACGAGCCCACCGCTGAGCCAACTCCAGCCGATCAACCAACCACTAAGCATAGCGCCTCATGAATTTTGACTATGTAGGTTTTAAACAAGACGGTAAAAAAATAGAAGGCAAACTTATGGCTGATTCGCAAGAATTAGCCGTGCTCGAAATTCAAAGAAAATCAATTATTTTGGTGTCAATTCATGAAAACACCGATGTAGAATTTAGCCTTAGTGATTTTTTTGAAAAAATATTCCCGCAAAAAGTCAAAATTGAAGATCTCATAATATTTTGCCGGCAAATGAATGCTTTAACCAGGGCAGGGGTGCCGTTAATTCGGGCGCTGCAAGGTTTAACCGATTCAATGACCAATAAAACTTTGGTTCGCTGTTTAACAGGGGTGCGCGCAGCAGTTGATTCCGGCTCACCTTTAGCCACAGCGCTGGGCGCCTACCCTAAAGTTTTCGGGCCCATATTTGTCTCCATGATTAACGTGGGTGAAAACACCGGTAATTTAGATGCAGCCTTTGAGCAAGTGGCCTTTTATTTAGATATGGAACGGGAAACAAAAAAACGTATTAAACAAGCCACGCGCTACCCAACTATTGTTATTTGTGCCGTCTTTACTGCGGTAACGGTGATTAATATTTTCGTCATCCCAGCTTTTGCTGGCGTCTTTGCCAAATTTGGTACCGAGCTGCCGCTAATGACCAAAATCTTAATCGGCTCGTCCGACTTTATGCTTAATTATGGTTTTTTATTAGTTGGCTGTGCTGTGGGCGGCTTTATTGGTGCTAAAAAATATATAAGCACAAAGCCTGGTCGATTAAAATTCGATGCTTTAAAGCTGCGCCTACCATTAGTCGGTAATATATTTGAACGGATAGTATTAGCCCGTTTTTCACGAGTTTTCTCTATGCTGTCAGCCGCAGGTGTGCCTATTTTAGCCGCTATTACTAATGTAGCTAATGCCGTGGGTAACGCCCATGTGGAAGATAAAGTGATTGGCATGCATAACGGTATTGAGCGGGGTGATTCATTTTATCGCACGGCCTCAGCTTCAAAGTTATTTACGCCCTTAGTTTTACAAATGATTGCGGTGGGTGAAGAAACGGGCCAAATTGACGATATGCTGAAAGAAGTCGCTATTTTTTACGAGCAAGAAGTTGATTACGATTTAAAAAAATTAGCCGATGCTATAGAGCCAATTTTGTTAGTAGTTATGGGCGGTTTAGTTTTAGTCTTAGCCCTGGGTGTTTTCTTACCAATGTGGAATTTAAGCTCAGCGGTGTAGGCGTTTATTTATTTTCAGACCAGTAATCTGTATCAAAAGCTGATGAACTCATTGTATTTCACACTTTTTCCACAGATTACTTGTCTGAGGACCTATAGATTTTATTATTATTCACAGGATGTGATACGTGGTTGCAAGCCAAAAAGAATTACAACAGCTAAAAAAACGCTATGGTCATGAGTACCTGGTTGACCAAGTTGTTATTGAATCCAAAATGCTGGTGGATAGCCGCACCACTAAACCGTTATGGTTTAAAGTAGCTTGTTTAATCGGCCTGCTTGTACTGGTTATTAGTTTATTAAGCTTATGGCAGCCCATAGCTGAATATTCCCTCCAGCAAGATCAACGGCTTATTCAAGACACCTGGAACAAAGACTACAGCCGTTATGGGCTCGGTTTAAATGCCAACAATAAGCCAACAATTAATCTCAATAACCCTTTGCATTATGCACCTGTAAGCCAACAACCCACTAATTTTTATGCCAACAGCTACTGGCTGCACCAGGGTGTGTATTACCCAAGCACTCAAACAATTGCCCTTATTCGAAAACGACATGTGTTTATGGACCGTATGCCTTTTATTATCGCAAGGCTTGAGGTGGTTTTATTCTGGCGGCAAACAACTGATAACCAAGCCACCAGCCAATTTGAATTATTACAACGTTTATCGGCAGACATACAACCAATAATTGCCTCAACAAATAATTATGCCTACCAAGCCAAGCTCAATATTGCCGAAGATTTATGGCCCCAGCTTGAACAGCAAATACTGATTCAATAATGTTTAATCGAGCTCGATTATTTAATTTTAAATAAATACAAAAAATAATTATTATAATTGTATTTATTTTAGCTATTTTAGCATTACACAATAATTTATTTATTAATAATAATTCACTGCAGCTTAAATATTATGCAATAGCTGCAGAATTTACAGCTGGTGTGGTTATTGCCCACGAGCAATGGCAAGTTAACCAACATCATGTTGGTGATAATATTGATAATTTACAAGGCTTTGGCTTTAATAATTTAAATATGACTTTAGCTGGTTGGCCAAGAGGTATAAGCGGCAGCGCCAATACAACTTCTGTTAATCAACAAGCCTGTAAAGAAATTGCCCATGCTTTTTTAGCTGAAAAAGAAAAAAAATTGTTTAAGATGTTTCAGGCGAATGGCGCATTGGGTTTATGCCGCTATAATTTTAAGGAGGACAAGAGTTATATAGATTACGATGTCCGTCGAGGCAGCGTATTATTAGTAATATAAGCTTGCAAAAAAAGTTTTTTTAAATAATTTGTTTTAAATAAAGTCCGTGGAGGTTTTTATGTTTCAGCGCCAATCAGTGAAGGCACAACAAGGTTTTACCATGATCGAATTAATCATGGTAATTGTTATTTTAGGCGTATTGTCCGCTTTTGCCTTACCACGGTTTGCGGATTTGGGTGGGGACGCGAGGACAGCAGCGGTTGAAGGTGCTGCGGGTTCGATTCGTTCCTCAATGGGTATTGCTCGTGCGGCAGCCTTTGCAAGCGGAACAAGTGTTTCTGCGCCAACAAACACTATATCCTTAGATGGAGTAGTTATTAATCAAGCCTATGGTTATCCTGCTGCTGGAGATGGCACAGTGCCTGATTCTGCCGGAATTATATTGGCAGCTGGATTTATTCAACCTGGCGATACCGCTGTAAGTAATGAGTTTAAAAATGGAGATTTTACAATTACTTCTAGCTCTGCAGGTGAAGTTACACTATCCATGAGAGCAAATTGTTTTATCACTTATACTGGTGGTGATTTAGATCTTGGTGCCGATGCTGCTCCTGGTGGGACTGGGGTAAACGAAGATAAAGTAACTCCTGCAAAAGTTGAAACAAATGTATCTGACTGTTAATTAATCTAGAGTACCCTTATGACTTCCTCTAAATTAAATGCTGGCTTTACCATGATTCTCTCGTTCCCACGCTCCTGCGTGGGAATGCATACCGAATAACCAGTTAGAACAATCGGTTTGGACAATTAACAGCTTTAAAGCACGTGAATTCCCCAACTAGCAACCGGTTATTTTTAATTCTCAGACGGTATACACTCCTACGCAGGAGCATTGGAGTGAGAGCTGTCTGCTTAACATTTACGTGCTTGAATAATTGCACCGTCTCGTCAACATGGGAATGAGAGGCTAGCAATAGTTAAACATCACGTAATTAATAAATATTGTTTACTCATTTAAGTGAATTCTAATGATTAATTCTACCCACAAATTTGCCCGCGGCTTTACCATGATTGAATTAATCATGGTCATTGTAATTCTAGGTATTTTATCAGCAGTAGCATTACCGCGTTTTGCTAACCTCGGCAAGGATGCCAGGATTAGTTCAATTGCTGGTATTGAGGCAGGTATCCGATCAGCAATTAAAATTAGTCGAGCAGTAATGTTTGTTGAGCAAAAAAATGATAAAGCCTTAACCGAAACTATTGATTTAGACGGTGTTGATGTTGACATGGTATTTGGTTCACCAGCAGCCACTCTTGCAGGCATTGCTGCAGCTGCTAATATGGAGTCTGGTTCAGATTTAACCGTACTAGCTGCAGGCTCAACTCTAATTGCTACTTTTAAAGACAACCAGGCGGGTAATTGTCATGTACTTTACAGCCAGGCTTCTTGTTCAGCAGACAATGGAACTATTTGTACTGGAGTAGTTACCGAACCTACAATACAAGTTGTAACTAGTGATTGTTAATATTAAGTAAATTTTATGCTGGCTTTAAAAGCTCAAAACTCCCAAGGTTTTACCATGATCGAATTGATCATGGTCATTACTCTTATCGGAGTTTTGAGTTTTTATGCCTCTAGCCGCTTAGAAGTGAATACATTTGACGAGCGCTATTTTGCCGATGATTTAGTCTCAGCATTTCGCTACGCGCAGAAATTTTCTATAGCTACTGGCTGCCAAGTGCAAGTTGTTATTGATCCAACCCCTGCTGGTACTCCACCGGTCGCTTTCTCTTTAAAATCCGATGCTTCTTGTGGCACTGCCAATGCCGTTGCTTTAAGCCAAAATGTCTTACGCCCATGGGCTGCTACTGCATTTGTTAATCAAGCTAAAGTACCGGCTAATTTAAGTTATTTAGTCTCGCAAACTAATCCAACAGTTGTAGAAGCAAGCTTAGCAACAAATAAATCAGTTACTTTTTACCCGCAAGGTTGGGCCTGTGCGGCAGATGGTTCATCCTCTGCCACACAAATTATCAAAGTAGTAGGCGTCAGCACTACGCGAAGTATTCATGTGGAATGCAGCACAGGTTTTGTGTATATCACCACATAACGCAGCCATGCAGTCTCGTTCCCACGCTCCGGCGTGGGAATGCATACCGCCTGTGAATTAATAAAAAGCGGTTGCTAGGCGAGCAGCTCGAGGGTTAGTGGGGTGTTAATTGTCCAAGGCGATTATTCTACCTGGTTATTCGGTATGCATTCCCACGCAGGAGCGTGGGAACGAGATGGTTGAGGGAGATGCTTACAGGGTTTTAAGGGCGAAGTGGTGTGATAGTTGAGGTGAGTGCTTACACAGTCTCAGCCATGCAGTCTCGTTCCCACGCTCCGGCGTGGGAATGCATACCGCCTGGGAATTTAGAGAAAGCGGTTGCTAGGCGAGCAGCTCGAGGGTTAGTGGGGTGTTAATTGTCCAAGGCGATTATTCTACCTGGCTATTCGGTATGCATTCCCACGCAGGAGCGTGGGAACGAGATGAATGGGGTGGGTGCCTACAGGGTTTTAAGGGCGTGGGAGCAGGGTTAAAAATCAGGTGTGATTTGTTTCAAGGAATTTAATTCATGGGTTTTAAGTAATAACAGCAATGCAAAAATATTATATGTCCATACAACAATGCCGCAATATAGTCCAGCAGGGTTTTACTCTGGTGGAGCTGGTTATTGCTATTTCAATTGTTGGTATAATTATGACGGGGGTTGTGGTGACTTCTGCAGAATTAATTTCCAATTCAGCAGACCCTATGATGTCTTCACAGCGGGTGCATATTGGCGAGGCTTATTTAGAAGAAATTATCTCTCAACGCTTTAAATTACCCGGCGCCGGCTGCCGGCCAGCGCCTGATCGCACAGATGGTGTCTCTGCCACATCTAATACATGTTTAACTAATTCCCGCTCCTTTGGCACAATCTCGGCTAAAGATAGACAAAAGCTCACGCAAATATGCCAATATCCAAGTTTGGGCACACATCAAGTAGAAAGCCAATTTGGTGAAATCTCAGCCGGTGTCTGTGGTTATTCGGCTGCGGTTACAGTGGTTGGTACCAATAACCTAGGCCCTACAACGCCAGCATCTAAAAAAATAAGCGCCATAGATGCTGCATTAATCACTGTTACCATAACCTCACCAGATAATAAGACCACAGTATTGAGTAGTTATGCTGCAGATATTTAAGCCAAATTATAAACTAAATACCGGTTTTACCATGATCGAACTGATCATTGTTATTGTTTTAATGGGCTCGATTGCAACTTTAGTCACTAGTATTTTTGCGAAACCTTTTTTGCAATATGAAACCCTCTCTCGCCGCGCAACTCTAGTATCACTGGGTAATGCAGCAATTGCCCGCATAGAGTATGACCTTAAAAATGCCGTACCAAATTCGGTGCGAGTCTCTGCTGATAATAAGCTTATAGAGTTTATGGAAATTGCCGATGGCGGCCGCTACCGTTATGTGGATGATGTGTCCGACTCTAAAGCCAATGCTCTAGCTCCAGGGTTTGATGACTCAAGTTTTCATGTGCTGGGCAATTTATCCAAAGTTGGCACGGGCGCTTTAAATAATATGCGCCTAGTGGTAAACCCATTTAATACCGAGGCTTTATATACAGCTGCAGCCGACGGCGGTATTGGTATTATCACCCCAACCACTACTAGTATTACCCGCACGGCTGGTGGTACTTCAGGTGTACCAGCTGATGAAGACTTAATTACGCTGAGTAATGCCTTTAAATTTGATTTAATTGGTAATGGCTCACCGCGTAAAAGATTTTACTTAACAGATGCGCAGGTGAGTTATTTATGTGTAATCGCCGACAATGAAATTAAACGTTACTCGGGTTACGCGGTAATGAATTCCATTGACCCCAGCATGCTCACCGGCACCAGCGGCGCTTTATTAACTAATCAGGTCAGCGAGTGTACCTTTCAATATGAAACCGGTATTGCCCAGCGCTTGGGTATAGTTACCGTCACCTTAGTGCTTGAGGATACTTTCAATAATGACAAAATATCTTTTGTGAAACAAATACGGGTGAGTAATGTTCCATAAAATAAATCAATCAATCCTCAAAAATAATAACGGTTTTGCCTTAATTGCAGTTATTTTTTTAATGGTAATAATGGCTGGTGCCGTACTTATGATGGGCCGCTTAAGCGATATGCAGCAGGCCGAGCGGAATTTAGAAGTTCTTGGCGCACGGGCCAATAGCGCCGCTAAAAGTGCTTTGCAATGGGCGGTTTATCGACTGTCAGATAACGACGCCTACTTTTGTAATACCGCGACTACTAGCGTTACCGCGCCCACATGGACGCTTGATGAAGGCAGTCTTAAAGGTTTTGACGTGACTCTCACCTGTAATAAAACCGAATTTGCCCAAGGCCTAACCACCATTACTACCTATGCTCTCACAGCTGCTGCCAGTTATAATACCTATGATGGTGATGCGGAATATGTGTATCGTAAAGTATCGGCAGTGATTGAGCTTGAGTCTTGATTAGTGCCTAGTGTTCATTGTTAAGTGTTAGGTGTTAATTGATTCACGCATGATCGATTCAGCACCTATAAGTGGCAGCAGGCGAGCTAATACATCATCTATTACGCCGTTTTCGGCTTCAGCTATAAACTTTGCATGGCGCTCTTGCCAGGATAGGGTTTGCACTAAACTTGCAGCTATAACCGAGGGTTGTTTTAGATTATTGATAGCGACCTCAGTCTGCTCCCCGCGAATACTGGTGCTTATTGGGCAACATATTAATAGCCCAGTTTTTTTATTATATATTTCGCTACTTAAAACAAATGCAGGCCTATATTTGCCAATTTCTTTACCCTTGGTTGGTTCAAAATCGAGATAAATAATATCATTTCTGCGAGGTATAAATATTTTTTTTATGGCAGGTTTTTTCATGGTAGACCGAGCTCGCTTGCAGTGGGTGAAGCTAAAAGGTCAGAGTGAGTATTTGATTCGGTTATATCATCAAGTAATTCTGCTTCAGAAAAAAATAATTGTGTTTGCTGTGGTGCAACTTTTTTAACAGTAAACCCGCCTTCGAAAACTTCTATAGTAATTTCTGCATTGGGCTCAAATTGAGTAATTTCTCTAACAAGCCCGGAAATTCGGATGCCTAAGCTATTACCCCATTTTTGTATTTTTGCATGAACTATATGATTCATAACATTTAAACCTTATCTGTAGATACATAGTATAATTATATAATGTATCTACAGATAAGACAATGGCCTAAAATTGAATGAGTTAAGGCCAACATCGCCTTATGTAAACTCTTAATACAACCATTTAATGTAAACAATGACATCACTCAAAAAATAAGATAGGATCTTGTACCTTAAGGTGCAGTGCCATTCAGCTATGATACTGTCCATAATAAACTTCATGGATTAGTTGTATTATGCCTATTTCACCCTTACACCAGCCCAACCAAGAAGCTGGCCTGTCTACCCAGCCAGCAACTGATGCGCAAGATTTAGAGCAGGCTCAGGTTAATGCTAGCCCAGCTTTAAATAGCCAGCAGCGAGACTTACGCCAGCCTGCGGCTGCCGCAGCTTATCTGAAACAACTGCGAGAAGTTGTTTCACGGCCTATACGAATGAGTGCCGAGCAGATGAAGACTGAAATACTGCCTATTATAGAGGGCCTTGGTCAGCAGTTAAAAGAAGTCAATTTTGATGCGTTTATAAGCGAGGTGAACCGTGCTGCTGGGCGGCATTATAATGGCGGCCAAACTGCATGGCCCGCTGGGGGCTTTTTGCCTGATTGGCATAGCCAGGCTATTGCCAAGGATGATTTAGAGCTTGCAGCAAACCAGTTTTTTACAGATTTGGTGTCTGAGCCGGAAATATTACAGCCAGTTTTTGCCCAGCACCCAGACTTAGCTGCACCATTGAAAACCGATGGCTGGCTACAAAGCCAAGTAGTAGCGTCTATCCGCAGTGCATCAAACCCAGCAATGGAGCAGAGTATTCGCAATACCTTGCATTTAATTAACCAATGTTTTCAGCGGGTATTTAAAGAAAGTGACCCCACCAGCCAGCCATCTTTACTGGATGGGTTTCTTAATAATCAGGGGCGTTGTTTAGGTGGCTTAACCGGTATTTTAGAGCATTTTATAGAGAGTGATACTGCTAATCCTGAAGGTGGCTCAATTGCAAGTGCAATTAACCGTGAGTTACCTGCCATTTTTACTCAAGAATTAGAAAAATCTCTACCGATCCTATTGCGAGGGATAAGCACTGGTAATCATATCCATGTTTTATCCTTTGTTAAAAAAGCCTTGGGACATCAATATGTCAATGATGAACTTGCTGAGATAGACCTCAAAAATATCTATGCGGAATCTATGTATGCAGTTATGAACACTATTCATACTGAGACTAGTCAACATTTTCATAAGCTGTTTAAGGCTGAGGTGTTACCAGACATAATTGACAAAGTATCCTTGTTAATTGACAAGATGGAAACTATAGCGTTTCCTACCGGTAATGAACCAGACCTAGCAGATGCGGAACTCTACCTTTCTAGGCAATTAAGCCAGCTCAGCGACCAGCCTGGCGCTAAATTACTAGGCATAGAATTTCATAAGCAGCATGAGCTTTATGCCTATGATAAAGACGATGAATATTTTATGCAGGGGCGCCGAGATTACGCTGTTGCAGCCCTTAAAGAGACTATTGCAGTAAGTCTTGAGCAGCAAATTAATAGTTTTATTCAACCAGCTGGGCGCAAACATACAGTCAACCCTATTAAATTTACAAATATTGCTCAACATGTGCAAGCTCATTATATTAAAGACAATCAATTAATTTATCTTCCGGCCTTGATCGATTCTCTTTGGCTGCAGACTTTAAGGGCTAGTCATCAAGCATCCCAAATTCCTATTATGCAATTAATGCGCATGATGTTAGAAGTGCAGCGAATTAAGATTCCACAGGATAAAGAACACCAATTAAGATCGTTAATAAAAAATATGCCCTCATACATTGAGAGCAAAACATTAATCGCTTTATTTTGGCTCGTTTATACACCATTGGTTGCGAGGGATATAACTCATGGCGATGAAGTATTTGCGCATATGTTAGCGGCTATTCATGCCCATGATTATTTTGATAAAAATACAACCACTCACTCTACTCAGCAAGACGCAGCTGATGCTATAATGCAGGTGAGCCTACCTTTAACGAAAAATTTACCACAGCACGCTTATAAAATTAATAAAATTCTTGAATACTCCGCTAATCAATTGAACCATGCAATATTTGATAGTTTACTATTAGAAGATGCAAACGATTTTCTCAATAATTTTAAACTTGGCAATTACTCTGGCGCGGGGCTTGGGCTAGTTACAGAATATACTCATAAAACCAGAGGGGTTTTAGAAAAAGAATTAATATTTGGTTGCAGCCACCAAAGTCTTTTAAATAAACTCCCTGATTTCCCCAAACGTTTACCTGTGTATCAAAAATTATTAGCAACTAGTGAAGGCTTAGCGCCACTGCCTAAATTTATGCTTGCAGAAATGGCTATATATTGTTTGGCCAATGGTTTTGATAGTGATAAAATTTCTGCTATTCAAAACATTGTGGCCAGCGCCGGTTTTGATATAAACCAATTAGACACTTATAGTCCAGTAGAAAAAACTATTGTGAGCGATCTTTTTAAAGAAAAAGTTACCCTGAAACAGGGTGAGTATAAAGGTATATTGCTTGACTCTATCCAGCACAGTGCTATTCAAGGTGATATACCGGTTATTCATATGTTGCATAACCTAGGTGCGGATATATACAGTGATGATGCATACAATGAGATTAAACCTAATAATATCGTTGAATTATTGAAGCAGAGTAATCACAATGAAAAAATAAGCGAATTATTAACTCACCCAGATATTTCGTTGACCAAAATTTTACAAAAAAATACAGACGCGACCACGTTAACGTTTGCGGAAATACTGCCATATATTGATAATGACAACGTTGAAATACTCAAACTATTACAAGACGATGGCGTATACTTTGGCGATTTATACGCCGCTAATATTAAAGACTATTTCGATGTAAAAAATCTATCACATGATTTTTTACAAACACGGTTGGCTGATAAGCATGTTTTTTTAGAGCAAGCCGTACATTTAAAAGCCGTGCAGTGTATTAATTTTTTACTTGAAAATGATCCTCGCTTGCTAGAATATAGCCATAAGCAAGGCATAGGTAAAGCGCTTAAAAATATTGTTAAAGATAAAGAGGTGACCAATAAAAAACACTTCCACGAAATATTAGCAAGTTTTAAATTAGAACACCTTGAAAAGCTATTTAATGGCCAAGTTACCCCTTTTTATACCGCTGCCTTATCCACTCATACAATCTATGCTGATAGCGTGGTGCGTATTTTAGAGCAACAAGGGATAATCCCTAAAAATATGGCCAGCTGGCTGCATGGGAAAAGTAATATTTCATCTTATGTGCATTCATTTATGCGGCATGATAAACACCAAGCATTATCTTTTAATTTTAAGCGTCGGCAAAATCATTATAATGCCCTCAGTGGTTTGTCGCCCGAGCAATTAAAAGCCTGGCAGATTATAGAAAAAAAGCTAGTTTCAGTTATTGGTGGTAACTATAAACACTTTGAACAGTTACTCGATAGCCAAAATCATGGTATTCCGGCGAAATATTTAAAGGATTTAGAATTTAACGATGGTATTTTTGAAGATGTGAACCTTAAAAATAATAATCTATTAACAGCTAAGGTTATTCGGGCACTCAAAAGCCCGAAAGATATTTTTATTTCACACGAAATGCTGATTAGTGCGGTAGGTTTAGCGGTATATAACAATGATATCCAAGCTGTTAAAGCAATGGCAGAAGAATTAGGTGTTATAGATTCAAATGGTCATATTAATACCAAATCTCCATATATAGAGAGCATCTTTTTAAGTGACATTACCAATCAATTTGTCAATTTAAGCGTTATGCAAAATGCTCAAGAGTCTTATAAATTTCTGGAGCAATTAGGCGGTAGCATTAAACTTGATATTGTGTGTAATTTAGCACATTTCTTAGGGTATTGTGGTCATGCGAGTTGGTTGTTTGATGTGTTGCGCTCGCAGCCAGAATTAGTCACCGTGCTTGATGGCAACAAAATGTCGCCTATTGAGGTTTTGTTAGACCGCAGTCAATGGGATATGCTGCAAGTCATTCGAGAGGGTGATTTCCCCGAACTTGTTCATGAGGAATTAAGCCGCGCAATTGTAGCGAGTAACCCAATTGGCTCAGATCTTAATAAAAATAGATACGATGAGATTGCGCAAATAATACATGCTTTAGGTGCTTTGTGCCTTGGTAATAAGAGTGACTTTAACCAAAATATATTGCATGTTATTGCCGCTAAAGGCTTACATTCTTTTGTGGCGCAGGTTATAGAAGTCAACAAAGAGCTGGCGGTAGAAACCGATAAAAGGGGTTACACACCTTTGCATTTTGCTATCGATAGACAAGATAAAAAGATGGTACAACTTTTAACAGACAATCTTAATGCAGATTATTTTGTACAAACTATGACTTTTCAGAATACCTCACCGCCATCGATAAATAAAGAGTTTACCTATACCAGCCCACTTAAATTAAGCATTGCTACAAATCAATTAAATATTGCCCAAAGCCTGTTAAATAAAGTTCACCAGCCAGGGTTTCTCACCAAAGACCAACGCAATAGTATTTTATCTGAAGTAGACCACAGCCCAAGTTTAGATGCGAGTGATGATAGTATTAAACATACACCAGCTACTTTATTTTCACATCAGCGTATGAACGGTGATTACACCATGACGCCAAATCCATTGCTTAATCATTTAGCCAAAATGTTACGAGTGGGTAGCTAGGATGTTAAATAGCTTAACTTTTCATGTGGTCAAGTAAACTTGTACACTCTTGTTCCCACGCTCCTGAGGCTGTGTAAGTATTCAAGCGAACAGTCCACAGCAGACAACTCTCGTTCCCACGCTCCTGCGTGGGAATGCATACCGCGTGTGAATTAAGAAAAATCGGTTGCTAAGCGAGCAATTCAGGCCAACAGGTTGTTAATTGTCCGAGACGATTATTCTAACTGGTTATTCGGTATGCATTCCCACGCAGGAGCGTGGGAACGAGAGGGCTCAAGCGAATACTTGCACAGTCTCAGGAGCGTGGGAACGAGATAAATCTTACTATAACCTCACCATTCGCTGCCAGCTTCTGCCCAAAAACCCTTTACCATGTTCTAACAAGGTTAAAGCCGCTGGTATAAAAAATAAAATCAAGAAAGTGCCATAAGCTAAACCAAAAACTAAGGTGACGGCCATGGGGATGAGGTACTGAGCTTGTAAGCTGGTTTCAAATAAAATAGGCGTTAAACCAGCAATGGTGGTTAAGGAGGTGAGTAACACGGCTCTTAAGCGCAAACATATAGCACTGACTACAGCTGTGTGATGATCCACTCCTTCTCGTATTTGATCACGAAAAAATACTATAAGCACAATTGAATCGTTAATCACAATACCAGACAAACCAAAGAGCCCCATTAATGAGAATAGCGATAAATCAATACCTAACAGATAATGGCCAAGAATAGCGCCGGTCAAACCGAGCGGGATAGCAATCATCACTGCAAGCGGCCAAAGATAACTACCAAAAACCCAGGCAAGAATAATATAAATAAGCGTTAGCCCAAGCAAGACCCCAGTTTTTAAATCCTGCATGGTTTCGGCTTGGTCTGCCGACTTGCCTTCAAGCCCAGTAATTACATTATATTTTTGAGTTAATTGTGGAAAATAAGCTTGGTTTAATTGCGATAAAATATTATTGGCATTGGCGGTACTTTCATCGATATCTGCGGCAATGGTGGTGCTGAGTAAACCATCTTGCTGACGGATGACATCAATGCCGCGGCGTTCTTCAATATCTACCAGTTCCAGTAATGGAATGGTTTCACCAGATGGCAGAAATATTGGCAAGTAGTCTAATGAACTTTTAGTGTCCCGAGCTGCTTTACTGAGCCGGGCCCGTATTTCAATTTCGCTACTTTTATGGGTAAAAATATCAATTAAAGCCCCATCATAAGCGCCGCGAATTTGTTCAATAATCCCCGTTTCTGTTAGGCCTAAGTCTATGGCTAATGGGGTTAAGGATAAAATCATCTGCGGCCTACCGTAAGGGAGGTTATCGTCCACATTGCTCACACCATCAAAGGTGTTTAAGTGATCCTGCAGGGCGAGTGAGGCTTGTTTTAATTGCTTAAGGTTATCACTTTTTAATAAAATTTCTAACGACCGGCCAGGTGGCCCTGCAGATGGCTGGGATATAAGTAATTTATTAAGTTCCGGTGGTTTAACTATTTTATCTTGCCAGGCTTTAATAAATTCTGCATTGGTAAATTGGCGTTGGTCAACCGGCATTTCTAAGGCTAAACCACCAATTTCAGTACTCACACGGCCGCGGCCATTATCTGCGCCAATGTTAGCGCCTTGCTGTTGCACAGTGATATAAATAAGATCGCCACCAAAATCTGCTTCGGTTGCTTGAAGCGTAGTTTCTAGATGATCTAAAAATTGATTCACTGAAGACTTGGGAGTACCAGCGGCAAACTCGGCATTGGCAAATATTTGATTACTATCAATTGTTGGGAAAAACGTTTGTTTAATATAGCCATTACTTAATAAGTTGATCGACAACATCATCATGCCTAAACCAACCAACACCGTGACCCAGCGAAAATTAATCGCAACTTCAACCCAGCGTTTAAATCGATAATCCCGAAAATGATTAAATTTTTGATTAAAGCCCGCCATGAATTTTTGGTAGGCATTGGTATTATTATTGTTGGTATTAGTATTATTGGTTGGTTTGTTGTCTAATTTTTTAAAGCTATGGTAGATATGGCCAGGTAAAATAAGAAAGCTTTCAATAAGTGAGGCGATAATCACGCAAATCACTGTGATTGGTATTTCGATCATAAATTTACCCATAACGCCGCCAACTAAAGCTAGCGGGGTAAAGGCGGCAATAGTGGTCATCGATGAAGCAATAACCGGCGGCATCATCCGGTGAGCTGCGCGATTGGTGGCATCAAATGCATTAGCACCGGCTTCTTTTTGCGCCAGAGTATCTTCGCCAACCACAATGGCGTCATCCACAATAATGCCTAAGGCCATGATAAGCGCAAAGAGGCTAATCATATTAATACTGCCGCCAAATAAATACACGGCAAATAAAGTCGCCATGATCGATACAGGGATGCCAAGGGTCACCCAAAAGGCAATTCTAAAATTAAGAAATAAAAATAAAGTAATCACCACTAAGACTAAACCGCTTAGGCCATTTTTTAAAAGTAATTGAATTCTATCTTTTAAATAACGCCAGCTCTCATTGTAGAGTTTAAGAGTAATGTTCGGTGGTAAAGTTTTGACTTTGGCTTGATAAAAATCTTGCAATATGGCTGCTGCGTCTAAGGCATCGTCTTCATCGGTTCTTTGCAGGACTATTTCCACCGCTGGGTAGCCTGCAACTTTCATTAATGGCTGATCTTCATTAATAGTTTGTTGAATATCAGCAATATTACCAAGCTTATGCAGCTGGCCTTGAGAGTCTTTAATATTAATATCATTTAATGCGCCAACAGTTTTGCGCTGTGAAATACTGCGAATTTGGTAAGTAATTGCTTGTCGACCAACCGACCCAGCCGGTAAATTGCGGCTTTGTTCACGGATAACCTGCGCTATAGCAGGAATGGACAAGCCTAGATTGACCAGTACATCTGGTTTAAATTCAATAGCTAATTCCTCATCTGGCAAGCCATTAATTGACACCTTTGAGATGCCATTACGCAAGAGTTCGTCTTCGTAATCATAAGCCAGCCGGCGCAATTCATCTAAGGTTAAATCACCATAGATCAGCATTTGCGAGATAGATTTAAATATTTCCACTCGGTTGATTACTGGCTCTTCCGCTGAAGAGGGCAGGTTACGAATACCATCCACACGTTGACGAATATCATTGATTTTACTATTAATATCGGCGCCAGGTTCCATCTCTAAGGTAACACTAGCAACCCCGGTAGTGGCTTGTGATTGTACTTTACGCACCTCACTTAAGGTTCTTAAAGTTCGCTCCACTGGGGTGATAATTGAGGTTTGTACATCCTCTGCGGTTGCGCCGCGCCAAACAATAGTCACAGATACATAATCTAACTCAAAGGATGGAAATATTTGCTTATTTAATCGCTGTAAGCCAAGCACGCCCACTAAGATAAATAACAACATAGTTAAGTTTGCTGCTACCGGGTGTTTTATAAATAAAGAAACAAAAGTATTGGGCTCTTTATTTGTCATTGGCATCAGCCTTGGCATTAGTTTTAGTGTTATTAATTGGCTTTACTTTCATGCCATTAACATCTGCCACCATTTGAGTGGTGACTATTTCTAACGATTGAGATTGTATAGCTTGATTACTTTGGGCTGAAATACGCATGACTTTGTACATAGTATTATTTGTATTTGTATCCTCGTTTGAGTTAACAGCATTGCCAAGTAATGTGATTGCTTGGCGACTTAAAGTATTATCCTGTGCTACCAAATAAATATATTCTTGCTGATGCACCGCAGTTGCAGGCACTGAATAGGTGTTTTCAATTGCTGGTAATTGTATTTCCAGCGCAATAGCGCGATTTAAAGGTAAAAATAATTCTGTATTAGTCAGCTGAAAATAAGCCAAACTGGCGCCACCTGCTGCTTGGCTTTGACCAATATGAGTCAATTGAAAATTAAGCGTTTGACCCCACAGCTTGCCTTTAGCTTTAATTTTTTTGGGCGTCGCTTGAATCCGCAGCAGCTGTTGATTCGTATCGCCAGGTATATTAGCCACCACAAACAATGAGTCATCTGCATAAATTGACAGCAAAGGCGTGCCTATTGCCACTTCGGCACCTGGTGCTGTGAGTACTTCGGCGACGTAGCCTGCAAATGGCGCTTTTAAATTCAGCGTTTGGCCATCTGCTTGCGATTGTTCAAGATTAGCTTGAGCTGCACTCACCTGGGCTTCAAGTTGAGCTTTACGGTCGGGCCAGCTATCAACCGCGGTTTGTTTTTGAATCAAACTGGTGGTCTGCCTATAAGCTGCCTCGCGAGCCTGATCTAACTGAGATTGGTTGATGAGCTTTTGTTTGACTAAAGTCTCAAAGCGTTTAACATTTGCTTCAGTAATCGACTGTAATGCTTTATCTTGCTCTAACAGCTTTTGGTTGGCTGTGTGTTGGCTGGTTTCAAGGCGTAGCAAGGCATTATTTTGATCTAATTGAGCTTGTCGTTGTTGTTCTAGGCGCGCATGATCGGCTGGGCTCATTTGCACTAGTAGATCACCTTGGGCAAATTTGCTCCCCGGCTGTACCTTGACAGACTGCACCTGGGCCGGTGTGCGAGCACTTAATTGGCTCAACTGGTTGGTAGTTACTTGACCAATACTGTTTAAAACAATTGTATGCGTGGATGGGCTAATAACTTGGGTGTTGACTGTGGGTAAAACTTCTTCAATCACTGGGGTGGGTAAAGTTGGCTTAAAGGCTTTCAATAAGCTGATTACAATAATAAAACCAATAAGCACAAGCGCAAAAATCAGCCATTTTTTCTTGCTGCTTGTCTTGCTATTGGGGTTTGTGCTGTTCGAGAGCTTAGCTGCATCAGCAGCAGGTGCGTCTGTTTGCATTATATTAAGGCCTTAATAATTCGTGATATCATGCGATTAGTTTTTGACAAGGTACAGTGGTATTAGAATATTTTTAAGTTTAGCCCTTGCTGGGGGAGCTGTGAGTTCTCCTTAATGGCGGTTTTGAGTTTATGGCAGGATTATAAATTGAATATTAACTCAATCAATGGCAGCGTGACCCGTGAGCTTAAGCAGAGATATAAACAAAAGGTGAGCGCACAGGTTATCTGGAAGGGCTTTGCATGGTCGAATCATTTTAGTAGTAGGTGCTGGTTTCGGGATGTACTTTTAACTACTGGCCATTCAATTCGGGCAGTTGCTCGCGTCATTGTACCCGCCGAGACTTTACAAGAACTTCATTGGATTAAACGGCTCGGCCCACAGCCCTTGGGCAAACACTTATATAAGCATTATAAGCCTGAACGCTGCCTATTAATGTCAAACCACTTAAGTTTTACCCAAGCTATAGATTACTTGCCTGGTATTGCACAAGCTAAAATTAAAACATTATCCCATTGCGCGCCACAAAGCTTAGTCCAAACTACCAGCCTTATGCGAGTTCAAGCAAAGGCAACTCATGCCACACTTGATTTATTATTAATAGAGTCATTTGTAGATCAAAACACTCCCTGGCTGCTAAGTTGTGCTGCCAAACCAAGCCAACTAAGCGAGCCATATTAATGACGCGCCACAAGCTGCTCATACGACACAAGCTAACAGAACGCCTACAAGCTTATGCGCAGTTAACCCGCATTGATAAACCAGTGGGCAGCCTGTTGCTTTTGTGGCCTGCGCTGTGGGGCATACTATTGGCTGGCCCTGGCTTACCGAGCTTGAATAATTGTATAATATTTATCCTGGGCACTTTTTTAATGCGCTCGGCGGGCTGCGCAATTAATGATTACGCTGATCGCAAAATTGATGGCGCTGTTGAGCGCACCCAACAAAGGCCTTTAGCCCAAGGGGTAATAAAGCCTTGGGAGGCTTTGCTAGTGGCTGCAGTATTAAGTTTATGTGCTTTTTTACTCGCGCTGAATACGCATAGATTAGTCGTTTATTTGTCGCCTTTAGCTTTAATTTTGGTAGTGGTCTACCCATTTACTAAACGTTGGCTTGCTTGCCCGCAATTAGTTTTGGGGGCGGCTTTTGCCTTTGCGATTCCCATGGGTTTTGCCGCTGAGCTTGGTCGAATTCCATTGCTTGCTTGGGGGTATTTTGGGTTAACGCTACTTTGGGTAGCAGGCTATGATACTTTTTATGCCATGGCCGATAGACCCGACGATATCACAATCGGGGTGCGCTCTAGCGCGATTTTATTAGGCTCTTATGCTGAAATATTAGCAACTTTATCCACTAGTGTATTTGCCATTGGTTTTGTTTGTTTAGCCTATCAGCCGGGTATGCTTTGGCTCTGGCTTGCGCTGTTAATAGCTTTAGTCCCCATAATCTATCAACAGTATCAATTGGCACAAACTCAAGTATTATCTTCATGTATTTTGGCTTTTAAGCTGAGTAATTTAATAGGTCTATTAGTGACTTGCATAGTTTTTGTTACGCAAGCCTGGTTTTACTTTTGATCTTGGCCGAAACCAGGCAGACTCTATTTCGTAGGCAGACTATGTCTCGAGAGCTGTCATTATTTTGTCAAACAAAGGTGCCATTATTTTATAAATTTAATTAATAGAAAGACACCCGCCTATAAAGGAGAAGACCTTGAGTCAAATCAAAATTTTAGTTGTTGACGACGAAGACCCTATTCGGGAGATGATCGCTATGGCTTTAGAAGGCCAAGGCTATAACGTATTAGAGGCAGCCGATGGCCGCGCAGCTCATAACTTATGCATTGATCAACGACCTGATCTTATATTACTCGATTGGATGATGCCTGGATTAGACGGCATTGAGCTTGCCAGACGCTTGCAAAGAGACGATCATACCCGTGAAATCCCAATTATTATGTTAACTGCTAAAGCAGAAGAAGACTCTCGAGTTAAAGGCCTTGAAACCGGGGTCGATGATTATATTACCAAGCCGTTTTCAGTGCGTGAATTAATCGCCCGGGTAAAAGCTGTGTTACGGCGAACCCATGCTGGTAGTGCAGAAAAAGCCATTGAGGCATTTGGCCTACGACTGGATCCAGTATCACAGCGAGTGAGTATTGAAGGCAAAGCTATTTCACTAGGCCCTACTGAGTATCGCTTACTTGAATTTTTTATGACTCATCAAGATAGGGCCTATACTCGAGCTAACTTGCTTGATCAAGTCTGGGGCGGGAATGTATATATTGAAGACCGTACGGTGGATGTGCATATTCGTCGATTACGCAAAGTTTTAGAGGCATCAGGGCATGATAGGTTAGTGCAAACTGTACGTGGCACAGGCTATCGGTTTTCAAAACAGCTGGAAACTGCAGTAATTTAAACTGTCAATCCATACCATTAAAGGTGATCCATGAACGGATACGCATGGCGCGCAGAATTACGTCGATTGTTGTTATGCGCTGGTCTTTCGCTAGTGGTGGGCTTGATTTTTTCCTTGCCTTTTCTTGGCTTGGCCATAGGTAGCCTTGGTTACTCCTTATCCGTTGTGATTCAAGTGCGTCGATTAGACCAATGGTTTACCGGGAAAAGTGATGAAGTCCCTGAAGCAGTTGGTGTTTGGGGTGATTTACTCGATAAAATCTATAGGTTGCAACGGCGAGAGCGACAAGCCCAAGATGAACTTCGAGCGACCATTCGTAAAGTGCAGCAATCAGTTGATGCCTTGGCAGATGGCGTAATAATGGCTGGTCAAAATTCCGAGCTGGAATGGTGCAACCGGTCGGCCCGGCGCCTACTTGGTGTGCAGCCAGGGCGTGATTTAGGTCAACCAATCGTTAATTTACTCAGAGACCCGCGGTTTAAAACCTATTTTGAAGATAAAGAGTATGACGAGCCCTTATCCTTAACTCTGCCAAATCGTCCAGATACTTTATTGCAATTGCATTTAACCCTTTTTGGTAAAAATAACCGCATGATTATTGTGCGAGATGTGACGCGTATTGCTCGACTTGAGCGTATGCGCTCTGACTTTGTGGCCAATGTTTCCCATGAATTAAAAACACCTATTACTGTGTTACGTGGGTACTTTGAGCAAATGATGACTGTAATTGATACCATGCCAGAGCGCTGGCAAAAACCAATTCAATCAATGAATGGCCAGACCATGCGCATGGATGCATTAGTTACCGATTTGCTCACCTTGTCACGCTTGGAGTCTGGCCACCCGCCAAAAGACCAACAATTAATTGATATGAAATCAATGATTGAGCAAATTAAAACAGAGATGGAAGACGTTACTTCAAGGCCAATCGAGTTAAAAGTGGCCGATGTTGGCTTACTAGGTTCACCCAATGAAGTCCGTAGTGCTTTGACCAATTTAGTGATTAATGCGGTTAAATACTCGCAGGTGGATTCACCCATTAAAATTTATTGGCGCCCTTCACGGGATGGCGCCTATATGAGTTTGCAAGTGCGAGATTCTGGCAAGGGCATCGCGCCAGAGCATTTACCTCGTTTAACTGAACGCTTTTATCGAGTGGATGCCGGACGGTCTACAGCTACAGGCGGTACTGGTTTGGGGCTGGCTATCGTTAAACATATTATGTTGCGCCACGATGGCCGGTTAATTATTGATAGCGAGCTTGGCCGAGGCAGTCGTTTCAGTTGCCGCTTCCCCTTGTTTCGTTTAAGGCCTTCTGCGGTAGAAGTCAAACAAGGCCAACTGCAAAAAGATGATTTACTTAAAGTTGCCACACCTTAATCCTTTCATTGCCTTAATGCTTAGGCGAGTAAGTTTCGACCTAATCTCTAAAGTTATTAAATTGCAACGGCAGCTCAAATTCTTTGGCTTTAAGCGCGGCAATAGTCTCTTGCAGGTCATCTCGTTTTTTACCCGTCACTCGAATAGATTCACCTTGAATTTGGGTTTGAACTTTCGTTTTTGAGTCTTTAATAAATTTAATGACCTTTTTAGCAAAATCTTTATCTATGCCCTCTTTGGCGACCAAATCTTGTTTGGCTTCTGCCAAGTTAGTACTCATGGGTTTTTCTTCCAGGCAAGAAATATCAATACCTCGTTTAATGAGTTTGCTGCGTAAAATATCCACCATTTGTTGCACTTGAAAATCGCTAGGGGCACTTAAAGTCATGACATTTTTATCAAGACTAATAGAGGCTTTGACGCCTTTAAAATCGAACCGATTGGTGATTTCTCGATTGGCTTGGTCAACACTATTGTTAAGCTCTTGTTGGTCAATTTCAGAAACAATATCAAAACTTGGCATAATACACTGGTCCTTTGGTTTATGGGTTATCAATTCATAAAGATAGAGTAATAGTCAATTAGACTGAATAGGCTATTTTAACAGACTCCAAGGCTGTATTACATGTGATTATTCTGCTAAATGTAACTCTTAACTAAGAGTCTGATCTCTAATTGCTATGCTTTATTAAGTGCATAAGCGAATAAGTGAATATATTTATTCAAATAGCCATTGAAGCGGGTAGCTGTCACATGAAATTTTCCCATAAATTCATACTTGTGTCCCTAGTTGGTGCTTTAGTTGCGCCTATGGTGCTTAAAGGGCCAGATGGTAAGCCATATATGTCACTCAATGATTGGATACCGCATAAAGCAGTAGCTTTTATGGCAGATACTAAAGACTCTGCGCAATCGGCAATTGAAGGTTCAGGTCAACAGATTTTTTATAAATGGCAAGATAAAGATGGCTCAACCCAATTGACATTAACCAAGCCAAGTCATTTAAATGAAGATCAAATTGAAGAGCGGGTTATTTATGCGAATGCCAATATTATTCCAGGATTGGATCAAGCAGCAATTAGTCGAGTTATGGGTCAAAGTACACCAGCGCCGCAAGCAGGTAACAGAAAAGCTTTTGTGTATAATCCAAAAAAACCAAAAGATGTGTTGAGTGATACAAGTAGCTCAGATGGCTTAGATAAGTCAGACAGCAGTGGGTTTTCAATTGGTACTGTGCCAATCAATAAAATACCTGATTTAATGAATCAAGCCAGAAATGTTGATACGCTTGTTAAAAAGCGCGCCGAGGCCATGCAGCAGTACTAAGGCAGTGATATACTGCATGCATGAAAAATTCTAGACCCACTGCGCCAACCCCGCAAACACCCTACATAACTGTTGAAGGCTTTGAAGCCTTGCAAGCAGAATATAATGAGCTGTGGTTTAAAAAACGCCCATTAGTCACTAAAGCTTTATCAGAAGCCGCCGCTGAGGGTGATCGCTCTGAAAATGCTGAATATATCTATCGTAAAAAAGAATTACGCGAAATTGATCGCCGAGTGCGCTATTTGCAAAAACGCATCCCCGACTTACGGGTGGTGCGAGATTTACCCTCTGATCAATCTAAAGTTTTTTTTGGCGCCTGGGTTGAGGTACAAAGTGAAACCACTAGCCGGCAATTTCGTATTGTAGGTAAAGATGAAGTGGACTCAATGGGCACCCAAATTAGTATCGATTCGCCGGCTGCGCGAGCATTACTTAAAAAAGCAGTAGGCGATACCTTTTGGGTTGAAACGCCCAAAGGGTCAACTTTTTACGAAATTTTAAATGTGCATTATATTAATCCCAATCCACAATTAACGGAGGCTACTCATGGCTAAAGCTGATGATCTACAGGCTGAAGCACTTGACTTATGGATGTATAAGCTTGCTGCTGATTCATTAGGCAAAACAGCCAACGACGCTGAGTTTGAAGCTGGTTATGCTGAGCAAAAATTTCATTTTTCGCAAGACCCAGCCTTATTAAGTGATTTATTAGTCAAACACTCTATTCGGCTGCTGTTATTAGGCGGTGAATGGCTTGCTTCAACCGAGACTGAATCTGCATATGGTGAAACGCCCTTAATTGCTGCCTGCCGTGTGGTGATTAAAAGAACTTTTGGTGAAAATTTAGACAAGTAGTTGTGCTCATTAATAGCCTAATTGAGACACTTATTAATTGTAAGTTATTGTTAGTTGGTGTAGCCATATTATCTTATAGGCTTAACAGCTTAAAATACTTTAATATATTATATAACTAATTGATTATTATAGATAAAAAAAGTTTACGCTACCTTGCAAATCTGCTGCCATAAGGGCATCATGTGACTCAAAGCACATGATAAAATAACTTGAAGGCCGTCTTAATGACGTCTGGTAGTAACAGAGGCAGGTATGAAAGACATGGGTAACGTAGTCGGTATCAAAAGACCAAGCAATGAGCTTATTTCCACTTTGGAGGAGCTGTTAAGAGATGCTAAAATGGGGCGGGTAACTTCCATTGCCGCCGTAATCTTGCGTGACGATGAAGCTGATTTTGCTATTCACGCACCAGAGCTCACTACTTTAGAAATGATTGGCGCCTTAGAGTGCCTGAAAGCCGAGTTACTCAAGCCAGATGCCGACGATGATTAAATCATCACTTCTACTGCTTACAGCTAAAAACTACTTGCAGCCATTCAGTTGCTTAAAAGGATAAAGCAGGCTGCTTTAAAATAATCTCTAGGTTTTTGGCAATAGCATCTTCACCATTCAAAATACACGTGGCAAAGCGGGCAGAGGGCTGTACAAACTCTTGATGCATGGGCGCAACAGTTTGATAAAACTGTTGCGTTACGCTTTGCTCAGTTCTACCTCTTGCGGCAATGTCACGCTTAAGCCGGCGTTGATAACGAGTTGCCTCGGTTGTATCCACAAAAAATGTGGCATCAAAATAAGGGCGCAATGCATCAATTGCCAATATTAAAATCCCCTCAACTATAACAATTTTTTCTGGCACAATCGTTTCTGGCACAATCGTTTCTGGCACAATCGTTTCTGGCATAGCCGGCTTGTTAGGCCTGCTATTTGAGATTGATCGTCGAGTATGAGTTGCAAAGTCATATTCTGGGCTAATAAAGCCCAAGCCTTGGCGAATTTGCGCCAGATGCTGGGCAAGTAAGCCGAACTCTATAGCATCAGGGTGGTCAAAATTGAGCAAGGCTCTTTGCTCTGGTGTTAAATGGTCTTGGCTTTTATAATAATTATCTTGCAATATATGAGTGACCTTTGCAGGCGCCATATTACGAATAAGCTGGGCGCAGATTGTAGACTTTCCACTGCCCGAGCCGCCTGCAATACCAATTATTGTTATATCCGATCTTGTTATACCCGCGTGCGCCACTACTTGAGCCTTTCAAACAGCCATTCATCTATATCATTAATTTGCTCAGCCGCAACCGAGTGGCCCATTGAATAGGTGAGATATTGCACTGGAATCTTATGTTCTTTCAAGAAAGCAAAACTTCGCTGGCCTAAAATTTCAGGCACCACAGGGTCTTGAGTGCCATGTTGAATAAGCGTGTTAATATCTTCATTGGCTGGTGTAATTTGCAAGCTCGTTTGGGTTGCAATATAAGTTGACATGGCCAATAAACCGCCAAGCTTTGTCTCATATGTTAAAGCCGCTTGGAAGGCAACCGCGCCACCTTGGGAAAAACCCGCAACTATAATGCGCTCACTTGGAATGCCGCTGACAATTTCATTGGTAATCAAAGCTTGAACTTTTTGCGTTGAGAGGTTGATTTGCGGCATATCAATTTCTCGATCAATCGACATAGAAAGTATGTCATACCAGGCAGGCATAACCGCGCCACCATTAATTGTGACTGGGATTTTCGGCGCATGAGGGAAAATAAAGCGTATGTTCAAAGTGCTCGACTTTTTTAATTCTGCCACAATTGGTGTAAAATCATGGCCATCGGCGCCTAAGCCATGCAACCAAATCACACTTGCATTAGGTTTGCTTTGGGTTTCAATAATTTCTCGGGGAAGAAGATTAGGGTCTTGTACATTACTAGGGGGTAGGTCAGACATAGTATATTCCTTTATTCTTAAGGTTTATTTGGTTGCTGGTTCATGATAAACCTACATTTAATAGGATTAAGTGTGTAGACAGCATCAATAAGGTTAAATAACGAGTGATTATCACTCGAGCTAACTCATCAACACGCAACATATGGATATGATAAAAAGGTGTCTTTTAATGAAAAATACAGTGCTTGGTTTAATTGTGACAACAAGTTTGGTTTTTAGTTTTTTTTCAAGTTTCGCCCATGCGGCTAGTTTGTTAAATTATACCGTGGGTGGCAAGCCGTTTGCAGTGTTAATTTCTGATTCAAAAATATCTACAGCCTATGGCGAGTATAATTTAGCCAAAGAGGAGTTAACTCTCAAGGACAATCAGAAAAAAACCTATTCAATAGTGAGCCTCGATGATGTGGAGCAAGCGTTAAATGTTAGCGAGGGCATGATGAAAACAGCTGCAGCTGCTTTACAATTTATGCCATCGGCCCAGGTGAAAGCCATGGGTATGGATCCAAACGCGCTCACCGCCGCTATAGATTTAATGAAAGCGGAGCAAGCAAAAGTGAATGGCTACCCCTGTACGCGATATGTGGCTATTGATAAAGCCAGTAATAAGCAATATAAAGCATGTATCGCACCAATTAAAAACTTGGGGTTATCAGTTGGTGAGCTTAAGTTACATGCCACTTTAATGTCTCGGCTTAAAGGGCTGCAACAACGCTTTCCAATGTCTTTTAAGAAAATCGAGCCACTCATGCAAGCACTCAACAATGCAATTATTGTTAGTGTCCAATCCAAAAAGAAAAATGAAAATGTCGAGCTGCAATCTCGCGCAGAGTCAGCAAAAACCACTTTATTAACTATTCCCAAAGATTACAAGCAAAAATCACTACCATCATTAGATGGGATGTTTGGCAAGTTCGCAGCCACGCCGCAATAAAAGGACTCAATCAATGAATGATGGTATATCACTTGAAAGTGAAATAAAAAATCATAGCTTAGTCATGGGCTATGTGTTGTGGATATTTGGGTTTTTAGGCGCTCATCGGTTTTATTATGGCAAACCAATAAGCGGTACGATTTATTTTTTTACGCTTGGCTTATTAATGATTGGCTGGATTGTGGATATTTTCCTTATACCTGGGCTGCAGCGACAAGCTAAAGCACGTTTTAAGCCGGGTAAAGTTAATATCAATATTACTTGGTTGCTATTGACCTTTCTAGGTTTTTTTGGTGTCCACCGGTTTTACATGGGTAAATGGCTTACCGGTATATTATATTTTGTCACCGCTGGGCTGCTAGGTGCAGGCCTACTCTATGATTTTTTAACGCTTAACCAGCAAGTGCAAGAAGTGAACCATCCACTGATAGAAACTTTCTAAGCTTTAAACCTTCTATCCACAATAGCTGTGGATAAGTCTGTGCACGCCCTGGTGAACAACCTCTATAGGCTTGAGTAGATGAGCTGTATAGAGGTCTGTATTTTTTTTAGCCTGGTAGGCGTTTTTTTCAATTATTTTTTCACTTTGTATTTTTATCTTGCCAGATTTTGAGGTCTTGAGCGGTAACGCCAAGTCCTGCTAATCTTGCAGGCGAGAGAAGTGTTAGGTCTTCTTGTATATCCTCTATAAATCGAGTTTTGTTATTGTGCGGGATGTGGTCTGATGCTTTTTTAATAAATTGTTCTAGTCTCGCACTATGGAGATTTTGCAGAATTATATGCCTGATTGCTTCACGTCTTTGAGTTCGATATCTCACTCGTACTTCATCAAACGATATGGCATCAACTGTTGCATCATAAAGTTTACAACCCCGTAAATATGATTTTAAAAAAAGCCGAGTTAATGCCTTAGGGTTTTGGAGTTCGTAAATAGAAATCATCGCTGCAATATATTCCTCTTTATCAAGTTCAATACATGATAAAGGCACCAGGTTTGAGCGAACTAAAGGAATGTTAGCCGAGAGTCTAGATGTTCGTTTGTTAACATCAATAAATGCTTGTAGGTAACCTAAATGCATTAAGAGAAATAGGCTTTGCTCGAAAGGATCAAGAATTTTTTCAGCCTTTATACCTATTGCTGTGAGTTGATGTTCGAGTTTTTTTTGGTTTTCAAGGGGTAAATAGGTTGAATGCCCAATCCTTACGCCAGCATCCCGGACATAGCCGCTGTAACGACTGTCCACTAGACCGTCGCTTAATAAATAATGCAAGGTTGAAAAGGTCTCTTTACTTGGTATAATTTGCGGTGCTTTATCAACGAGATATTGGATAGCTTCTTTGTGATTTAATATCATCACTTTTTCTTCTTCAAGCTTACCATTGGGGCTGATGCCATCGGCGACTAGTAGTTCCGTTTCAAGCAATGAATAAGTATTCCCTTCCAGTCGCGATGAATTATAAGAAAGATCAATCAATAGTCGATCGTAAATTTTACGAGCGTAAGTTCCTGCAGGGTCGTTTTCTTGGTATCGACGTCCATGACCATATAAAAGCTTTCGTTCTGCGGTACTGAGGTAGTAGGTTTGATTGGGTGTGTAGTTGTCAAACCACTGCACTTGATACGATTGCGGCATACGATCCCAAAGCGGGCGCCGTAAATAAACAAGTGCTTGTTGAATATCTTCGTCTGAGCTGTCCTGATCTACGGATGTTAGCGTATTTTTGTTGGACTCTGTAAAATAGCGCCTGCCTTTAGTTTGACCTTCTGCGCGTAGTACGCCGGCGTCAACAAGTGAGCCTAAATGTCGACGAAGCGATCGATTGCTAATATCACCAAGCTCAATAGGCAGGCCTTCGGCAATTGAGGAGATAGCAGCACCCTCAGGGTGAGAGCATGCTTTAACAAGGTAGTTGGTAAGGGATGTAGTCATAATTCGGTCATTTTTTTAAATTATATGGCCGAATTATAGCATTAGTGTCCGAATAAAGTTAAATTATAAGTGTTTTTGATCTAATTTGGCCGAAAAATTATTTATTCGGCCAAGCTCAACCAGCAACCGAGGTTCTTGAGCTATATAAACCCACTCAAAGGCTCTGGGCCTAATTAATAACCCTAGCTATTTAAACTATAAATACTGTCTTGATATCAATTAATTGACATTTACAGCATTTGTAGTTACATTTGTAGTCACTTTAAGTTTAAATTATGGACAATAAAGGAAGCTGATAAGCAAAGCAAAATGGTATTACTCTATGTTCGAATGGGACGAGATAAAAAATGAACGTAATATCAAAAATCATAAGATTGACTTCAATGATGTAAAAGAGATTTGGCAAGGTTGTGTATTGGAGAAAAAATCTCCTCAAAAATATGGTGAATTTTATGTCTGATAAAAAAGAAAAAATAGTTCAAAAACAGTTTGGGGAAGACTTAAGTACAAGCAAAACCGACTGGGAAAAACTAGATAACATGCATGATGATGATATCGATTGTAGCGATATTCCTGCCTATGGGGCCGATTTTTGGGCGGATGCGAAAATTGTTACACCACCAGAAAAACAGCAACTTACTATCAGGCTAGATAAAGACGTTTTGGATTGGATGAAATCTCAAGGAAAAGGGTATCAAACACGGATTAATGCTGTATTGCGCAGTTACTACGAAGCCCACATGTAGGCTTGTCTGCAAAAGTACTTGTTTTGAAGTATAAAAATCAAATATATTTCATAAGCATCAGATTTTATTGCCATATTTAAATTTCACCGCAGCGGCTTCTATCCACAATAGCTGTGGATAAGTCTGTGCATGCCTTGGTGAGCAACCTCTATAGTCTTGAGTAGGTGAGCTGTATAGAGGTCTGTATTTTTTTTTCTCGTTCCTACGCTCCTGAGACTGTGTAAGTATTCAAGCGAGCAGCCCGCAGCAGTCAACTCTCGTTCCCACGCTCCTGCGTGGGAATGCATACCGCGTGTGAATTAATAAAAACCGGTTGCTAGGCGAGCAACTCAGGCCAACAGGTTGTTAATTGTCCAAAACGATTGTTCTAACTGGTTATTCGGTATGCATTCCCACGCAGGAGCGTGGGAACGAGAGTGTTAAAGCGAATACTTGCACAGTCTCAGGAGCGTGGGAACGAGAGAAAATCTGCTTTTTCTGCAAGCATTCCACCCCTCTAATCTTCGCCAAAAGTTCATGCTTTACTTAAGTGAAAACTGTGTTTTAGTGTATTAACGATGTAGATTCAATGCTTTAAGTTACAAGAATAATCCTTTACTCTACATACTATTGTATATACAATAGTATGTATTAGGTCAAAATATTAGTTAGGATATCGATATGAACTTTGACTGGGATGCTAATAAAAATAAGTTAAATGTTAAAAATCATAAGATTTCATTTGAAGAAGCACAAACAATTTTTACCGAGTATACATTAACCTATGTTGATACTGGTTTTTAATTATGGCGAAAGTCGTGAAATAAGTCTTGGTCTTATTTATGGTCAAAATATAATAGTTGTAGTTCACACAGACCGAAACGGTATCACGCGTATTATTTCGGCGCGACGCGCGGATAAAAAAGAAAGGAAAAGATACAATGAATATATCGAAAGAGCGTTTAGATGAGCTTAAAGCACTTCAAGATGAGGATATTGATTATAGCGATATTCCTCAACTTGATGATACTTTTTGGGACAATGTAGAATTACGCATGCCAGAGGCAAAAAAAATTATACAAATTAGAATCGACGGTGATGTATTAGATTGGTTTAAAGAACAAGGTAAAGGGTATCAAACGCGTATGAATTCAATACTAAGAACTTATTATGAAATTCATTGCAAAAAATAATTATGAATACAATAAATTAGTACCCTGCAGATATTAATAGTAATAACCTAAAAGCAACTGATTGTATCGCCATATTTAAGTTTCGCGGTAGCGGCTTCTATCCACAATAGCTGTGGATAAGTCTGTGCACGCCCTGGTGAATAACCTCTATAGGCTTGAGTAGGTGAGCTGTATAGAGGTCTGTATTTTTTTTAGCCTGGTCGTTTTTTGTCAATAAGTTTAACCGTCAACCTCGCAATCTTTAGCGGGAAACTCAAACATGGTTGATTTAGTTTGACTGGGGTCGAGCTTGGGTACCTGCTCTACTATGTGCAAATTACTTGTTGGGGTTTCGGGAGTTGCCTGTTCTTGGGATGCTCGTTGATCTTGTGCTGCTTGCTGAGTGGCTAGCGGCGCTTCAAGATTGTCGAGTTTGTCTTTATCCACATCAAGATGCAGTGAATTAAGCTGCGTCATTTTTTTCATGCTTTTGGAAGACAGCTTATCGAATTTTTCAACTTTACCAAATAATCCTTGCTTGCCAGCAATTGCTTTAATGGTTTGATTGTATTGGGTTGATAAGGTCTCGATGGTGCCGCCAACTTTAGCTAATCTTTCTGCGAGTATGCAGAGTTGATTGTAAATATCGCCTGCCTTGTCGGCTATTTCTTTAGTTTCTTGATTGCTCTGTTCCATAATCCATATATTGGCCACGGTACGCAGTATTGGCAGCAAAGAGGTATGTGAGACTAAAATAACGTTTTTTTCAAAGCCAAAATTAAATAATGAAGCTGAATGTCTTAGTGCAGCTGTGTAGGCTGGCTCAATTGGCATAAACATAAGTACAAAGCTTGGTGAGTTTAAGCCATCAAGGTTGGTGTACTCTTTATCGGCTAAAGAAATAATATGGTTCTTTACCGCCTTGACGTGCTCATCTAGAGCCTGTGTCATTGTCTCATCGTTATCAGCGGCTGTAGCTTGCTCATAAGCCACCAATGACACCTTAGAGTCGATGACGAGGTGTTTATCATCTGGTAGATAAATAACAAAATCAAGGCGTTTATTGCGCCCTTCAGCATCTTTGAATACTGTCTCTTTGGTGTAATGGGTACCAAATTCTAAGCCTGCAAGTTGCAAGGATTTTTCCAGTTGCAGTTCACCCCAATTACCAAGAGTTTTTTTGTTGCCTTTGAGTGCTTGGGTGAGGTGATCGGCTTCTTGGCTCATGTGCATACCAACTTCCATTACCTTTTTAATCTCACTGGTGAGATTTGCATTTTCTTTGACCGAGTCACTGTGAATCTCATTGACACGGCTTTGAAACTGGTTCATTTGTTCGCGAAATGGCTTTAATAAAGCTTCTAGAGATTGACTGCTTGCGGTTGTAAAGCTTTTTGACTTGTCTTCAAAAATCTTATGTGACAAGCTTTCAAATTCTGCTTGTAAAGATTTCTTTGTTTCAAGGACGTTTTTATATTGCTCTTCGCTAATTACTTTTTGCTCGGCAAGCTGCATTTCAAGGGCACTAATTTTAGTTTGCGCTAATTGCCGTTCCGTGCGATCCTCTTCAGCCTGTTGCAAAGCATCTTGCCGCCTCAGTTCAATTTGTTCCAGTTCTACTTTACGGCTTGCCTGAGTTTCACGTAATTCATAGTTTTCTTGCTGTATGGCCTCTTTGTCATGGAGAGCTTTTTCATATTGTTCTTTATGTTCAGTGGCTTGGAATTGCAATAAAGTCAGTTCTGTGGCTTGTTCTTGGCCTGAGTTTTGTAAGCTTATGTTTTTGTTGATCATTTTATTTAATTGCCAAAGTGCAGTTAAAAAACCTGTAACTATCAGGCACAATACTAACGCCAACAAAATGGCTGGAAGTAAGTTAAATGAAAACATAGATGTTCCTTATAGGTATAGAAAGGGGACAATGGCCTTTCAAATTATCGTTAGAAGTGAGAGCGAGAGAACTAATGCCGGAATTACCAGAAGTTGAAACCACCAGAGCGGGACTTGAACCTTTAATTGTTGGCCATAAAATTATAGCAATGTATATTTATGATGCGCGATTGCGTTGGCCTGTTGATAAAACCATTGTTCAGCAGGTACAAAATGCCAAGATTCTGACAGTAAAGCGTCGGAGTAAGTATTTATTAATTGAAACCTCGCAAGGTTGTTCCAATAGCTTTGCTTCAAAGTCGCTAGACCAAGAAGGGTTATTAGACCAAACGTTATTAGACCAAAAGTTAAATGAAACAACCCATCAAGGTGGAGCTGGCGGGCAAGTTAATATTCTTATGATACACCTTGGAATGTCCGGACGGTTGCAGGTTGTATCTAAGTGTACACCCCGTGAAAAACATTCCCATATTGAGTGGCAGTTGTCAAGTGGTCAGGTGCTCAGATATACAGATCCCCGTCGTTTTGGGTCAGTACATTTATTGGCCAATACCTCGCATCATAGACTGCTTGATAAACTTGGACCAGAGCCATTAGATAATAGTTTCAATGGACCTTACCTGCTTAGTATTCTAAAAAAGCGTCGGCAAGCTATTAAACTTTTGATTATGAATGCGCATATTGTGGTTGGTGTGGGCAATATTTATGCAAGTGAGTCTTTATTCCGAGCTAAAATTCACCCCTCAACCCCAGCATCCATGGTGTCACGCCAAAAAGTAACTGCTTTGGTGGCTGCAATCAAAGACACTTTAGGTTTAGCCATTGCAGCTGGGGGCACGACTTTACGTGATTTTCAAGACTCAACGGGTCAGCCAGGCTACTTCAAACAAGAATTATTAGTTTATGGGCGGGCAGGTGAGCCATGCAAAGTATGTACACAACCCATAGCAATGATGCAACAAGCCCAAAGAGCCACCTATTTTTGTGCAAAATGCCAAAAGCTACCGGGCAGTTAGCCCAGTATTAGCGGCTGAAATACAAGCTATTCGATTGGGTTTAAATAAGCATTTTTGGTTTTTACGTAATGGTCAGTGGTATAGGTAAAAAAATCCAGCTCGGCTTGGGTTAGTGGTCTTGCCTGCTTTGCTGGCGAGCCCATATACATATAGCCGCTTTTTAAACGCTTACCAGGGGTGACTAACGAGCCCGCCGCAATCACTACCTGGTCTTCTACTACCACGCCATCTAAGATTATGGCGCCAATACCAATTAATACTTGATTGCCAATCGTGCAACCGTGCAAGCACACCATATGGCCTATTGTAACTTGGTGACCAATGGTTAATGGGTGGCCGATGGTGCTACCCAGTGGGTTGGTATCACTGGCATGGGTGGTGTGGAGGACACTACCATCTTGCACCGAGGTGCGCTCACCAATACGAATGGCCGCCATATCACCACGGATTACCACACCAGGCCATACAGAAGAGTCCTCGCCAATGTGGGTGTCACCATTGACGAAAGCCATTGGTGAAATAAATGCACTTTTGGCAATGCGAGGTGTAATTGTGTTAAATGCTTCAATCGTCATATGACTGCTCCTTTAAGCTTGGTAATTTGAACACCAAGACAGAAATTTTATACAATTTATGGTACTTTATTCGCAAACGGCTATGGATCCTCAGACAGATTACTTGTCTGAAAATGTCCTCAGACAAGTAATTTGTCGAGAAAGTGTGAAATACAATGGAGTTCATCAGCTTTTGAGGCAGATTACTTGTCTGAAAATGTAGAGGTAAACAAGGAATCCCAAAAGATGTCTGAGCAACAATTGCAATCACTAGAAATTCAGATAAATGGCAGCTCGGTATCCTGCCCAGAGTCTACCAGCCTGCGCCAATGGTTGGAAACTCAAGCGCTATTGAATACTCGAATCGCAGTGGAGTTGAATGGTAAGCTTGTGCCAAGAAGCTTATTTGGGGCAACAATATTACAAGCTCAAGATCAGTTGGAAATTATTCGTGCGGTGGGCGGCGGTTAAATCCACCCCTTAGCTCATAACAAATAAGGAGTTAGCAATATGCTTGAAGAAATACATATGCCACACAAAGATTTAAATAACCATTTTGAAGACCCAAAGCCTTTGATTATCGGCTCACGTCAATTTAACTCTCGATTAATGATTGGCACCGGCAAATATGCAAGTTTTGCCCAAACCAGAGCAGCGGTAGATACTAGTGGGGCGGAAATTGTGACGGTCGCTTTGCGGCGCACGAATATTGGGCAAAATAAAAACGAAGCCAATATTTTAGATGTCTTGCCACCTGAAAAATTTACTATTTTACCCAATACTGCTGGATGTTATACAGTTGAAGATGCTTATAGAACTTGCCAACTATCACGCGAGCTGCTCGATGGCGCAAATTTAGTTAAGCTCGAAGTACTTGGCAATGAAAAAACCTTATTCCCCCATGTGGTGGGCACAATTGAAGCGGCAAAACGTCTCGTGGACGATGGCTTTGAAGTGATGGTGTACACCAGTGATGATCCCATAGTTGCGCAAGAACTAGAGTCTTTAGGCTGTGTCGCGGTTATGCCATTGGCAGCGCCAATCGGTTCAGGGTTAGGTATTCAAGACCCATATAATATTTTAGAAATTATTGAAAATGCCAAGGTGCCAATTATTGTCGATGCCGGCGTAGGCACCGCCTCGGATGCCGCAATTGCCATGGAACTTGGCTGCGATGGGGTATTAATGAATACGGCGATTGCGGCCGCACAAGACCCGATCCGCATGGCTATGGCAATGAAGCTTGCTATAGAATCTGGGCGACATGCATTTTTAGCCGGTCGCATGGCTAAAAAACGCTATGCGAATGCATCCTCGCCATTAGAAGGTAGTTTCTTCTCATGATTGAATGGACTTTACCTCTTAAACTCAAATTGTTAAAGCCACAACAAGTGCGTAGCTTTGTCACCCGCCAAGGCAGGCTTACTAAAAGCCAGCGCACTGCATTAGAAACACTTTGGCCAGAATATGGTATTGAGATAGATGGTGTGGGTAATGCACACTTTACTCAAGCCTTGCCCCATGTAAAAGACCATGTATTAGAAATTGGGTTTGGCGATGGCGATACCTTAGCGCAAATGGCGGAGCAACAACCAACTACGGGTTTTTATGGTGTGGAAGTGCATCAGCCAGGAGTTGGGGCATTATTGCGTAAGGCCAAAGATCTTGAATTAAACAATTTAAAAATATTGTATGCTGATGCCCGTGATGTGCTGGAGAAATTTGTCCCAGATGGTTTTTTAGACCGAGTACAAATATTTTTCCCCGACCCTTGGCCAAAAAAAAGACATAATAAACGGCGCATTGTGCAAACTCATTTTATTGAAAGTATTCTGCCCAAAATTAAAGCCGGCGGCTGTATTCATTGCGCAACAGACTGGCAGCCTTATGCCGAACATATGCTCGAGGTTTTACAAGCTATACCACAACTGAAAAATGCTTCTACTCATGGTGATTATGTTGCAAGGCCAGCTTATCGGCCAGAAACTAAATTTGAGCGCCGTGGTGAGCGTTTAGGTCATGGGGTGTGGGATCTCATTTTTACTGTGCAATAATGTATAACAGCCCAATAATATGTAATATTTAACACTATGGATAACATTATTTTTGCCGATCAACAGGTCATACCTGGTACTCATTGGCCAATCAATACAACACCCTTTGATGAGGGCATACTTGATCCGGCTATACCAAACGTACCTGGTGTGTATTATTTTTTAGGTGAAAATTCTGAAGTTTTATATATTGGTAAAAGTATTCATGTACGCAAACGCTTATTAGACCATCTAAAAGCTGCTAAAACTAACCAGACCAGCACTCAATTAGCTAATAGCAAACACAATAATGCTAGGTCAGAAACCCGCCAAGCCCGTATGGTTGGTATGACAGAATCGATTGCCTGGCGCCAAGCCTGCGGTGATACTCATGCTCAGCTTATAGAAAATCGCGAAATTAAACAAAGATATCCGGTTTTTAACCGCGCCCAGCGCCGCTTGAAAACTTTTTATTCTTGGCGCTTTAAATCTAAAAATAATTACGAGCTTACTTTAGAACAAAAAATGGCTGATGATTATAATTGTAATGCACCGATTATGCATTATGGCGCCTATAAAAATGCAAACCAAGCTAAAAATGCAATGCTAGCAATTGCTAACCGCGAACAACTCTGTTTAAGAATTTTAGGCTTAGAAAAAGGCCAGGGACCATGTTTTCGGTCACAAATTAACAAATGTGCCGGCGCTTGTGCAGGTAAAGAAGCTATAGATGATATGCAGCAGCGTTTGATCGATGCGCTTATGCCAATGGCACTGGATTTTTGGCCATTTGCCGAGCCTTTATTGATCAAAGAAGGCAAGTATTGGCATGTATTTGACCAGTGGCAGAGTTATGGTGTCTATACCAAAAAACCAAGTGTTAAACAGGTACAACAACTATTAAAGAATAATACATTTGGCTTTGACAAAGATGAATACTTAATTGTGAAGCGATTTATATTTAATTCTGAATTATTTGCCAAGGCGCAAAATTATTAACTAATAATAAAATATTTAATATAAAATATTTAATATAAAATAATAAATTGAGACTTTTTATTGCTCAATGTAAAACCAACAAGCTAATCGAGCGTGCCCTTATGCCGAGTAAAAGTACAGCAGTAGCATCATTTCAAAATATTCTTACCTTTTGGTTTAAAACTATCGAACCTAAGCAATGGTGGATTAAAAGTGATGCTTTTGACCAACGCATATTTGAAGAATTTAGTGAAGTTCATAGCCAAGCTATACAATGTGAGTTAGCTCATTGGCGAAGTTGTATACAAGGGCGGCTTGCAGAAATAATTGTACTGGATCAATTTTCACGTAATTTGTATCGTAATTCCGCTCAAGCGTTTGCTAATGACAGCCTGGCGGTTGCGCTTGCCCAAGAGGCCCTGTTGCAGGATACGAGTGTATTACAAAACCATGAGTTAGCATTTTTATATATGCCGTTTATGCACAGCGAATCTGCAACAATACATCAATCTAGCTTAGAATTATTTCAACAATTAGGTTTACAGCAACAATTAGAGTTTGAAATTCAGCATAAAGCAATAATTGATCGGTTTGGTCGTTACCCGCATCGTAATACAATTTTAGGGAGGACATCTACAGCAGAAGAAATTGAATTTTTACAGACAAAGGGCAGTCGTTTTTAATAGGTAGTTTTAATAGATAGTTTTAATAGATAGTTTTAATAGATAGTTTTAATAGATAGTTTTAATAGATAGTTTTAATGAACAGTTATTTAATAAATAATTTTTAAACAAGAGCAAAAAAATGGGGCTAATTAAAGCCCCATGTGAAACCACGCTAAATAGCGTAATTTATCTGTAAGATTTAGTTGACCTTTAAAGCACCGCCAGTGCCTGAGCCGCCTTCAACACTTTGTGCTTTATAGTTTTTCAAAGCCGTCACCATTTTTCCATAGGCATCGACGAAGGCTGCAACAGTGGCCTTGCCTTCAGGGCTCTTTTTAAAGCTGCTTAAGCCGCCGCCAGCGCCGCCACCTAAACCACCTACAGCTGTTCCATAATTGCTTGCATTTGAGTTACCATCCGAGATTGAAATTTGCACCGATGAACGAATATCAAAGAGCGATAAAGTAACCGTTGAGTCTTTAGATTTGAAACCACCAGCCACTGTGGCAAGTGCGCCATTTAAAAATTTGCCAGCAGCACCAGATAAGGAGCTTGATGGTGAGTCATCAATAATAATTGCTGGTTCTAAGAAATAATCTGCTGCAACTCTTTGGCCTTTTTGCTGATTTGAACCAGCGCGATATTCACCTGAACCACGTTGTTTTGCTGTAATACCCGAAAGCTTAGAATCTGTTGCGCTATTGCCAATTGAGGTAATAATGAAACAGTTTGATTGGGCAACGGCTAAGCGTATAAGTGGCTCGATAGTAGTTATGTTAGTTGCTCGGCCAAATTGCGCATACCAATCTTTACCACGACCATCGTCTACAGCAAGCGTGCCAAGGGGTTGATCACAGCGAGGCATATTTGAATTGCCGCCAACACTGGTGCCGCCAGCTGCAGCGCCGGTAGAAGCTGTGCCTGAATTAGAGCCAGGTGACATGCCGGGAATGCTCTCGCAACCTAAAAGATTTAAAGCGATAAACATTACAAGAGTTTTTTTAATTAATGACGTTGTATTGAAAGGCAATTGAATCATTGGATGAATCCTTTTGGTGAGGTGTTGTTTTATACGTTTTAATGCTGGTAATCATCTTTATATGCAGTATCGTGATATGCATTAGAGTGGGTAGTGACCACGATAGTAGGGGTGGTTATAATAAGCCCAACCATTTCTGTGCCAGCGATAACGATAAGGCCAGCCGCTGTACCAATTACGATAAAAATAACTTCTGCGCTCTTGTTGCCAGCGGTAATAATCTGTATCGCGTTTTTTCATGAGCGAAGCTTTTTTAAGCAGCTCTTTTGATTCTTCATCGCCTTGGCCAACGGCAATAGTCAGCCATTTTTCCGCTTCGCGATAATCCGCGCCCATTTCTTCAAGACCTGTAAGGTAGAGTTTACCTAAGGCTTTTTGCGCTGGTAGGTCACCGCGATCCGCTGCATGGCGCATCCATTTAATCGCTTGATAACTGTCTCTTTTAACGCCATCGCCACGGAAAAAACGTAAGCCTAAATCATAAGCTGCCCGGGGGTCTTTTTTTGCAAGTACAATAAGTTGTTCCATGCGAACTTTGGTGTCAGCGTCCATAGCGGGTTCGGGGGTAAAAGTTGATGAATGTATAGAGCGCTCAGAGCAGCCGCTATCATCACATATACGAGTAGTTTGTTTGGGCGGTTGTGGTTTTTGGGCACAAGCACTTATTAGCACGGTAAATACGAATAAACAGCTGAACAGAGTGGGTTTATTAAGCATGATTTTTAACCTTGTAATATCTCTAAATAAAATGCGCGATAGCCGCTAAGAAAGTGTTGCAAATTAATAAAATCAAGACGTGTACATTAAGTGAAATTTTCGCGCTGGTCAAGTCTTATATACGCAAGGAAAATAGCTGCTTGAGCTGAGTTTATCGAATAAAAAAAATAAGCCAATTTATTGCACATATTTAAATCATTTGTCTTAAAAATTACACAGACAGAAATATTAATGAAGCAATTAATAAGTCGTAATTATTCTAAATTTGAACAGAATTTTTAATTAAATTGACTAGCTTATAAATATATTGATAGTATCTGCAGGCTTTGTGTATCGCTATAATTAATAACTTTTATATTCGGAGCGTTTATGAGTCCTGTAACAAAATCACCCTTGTTTTGTGTTCTGCTAACAACTGCACTGTTTGGAGCTGGCTGTGGCGGCGACGATGACAATGCACCAATTCCAGCTGAAACCGCAGCGGTATCATCGGTTAATTCACCTAATTTAACAGCGTCTAATACTACACCTGACACAACTACAGCTGACACAACTACAGCTGATACAACTACAGCTGATACAACTACAGCTGATACAACTACAGCTGATACAACTACAGCTGATACAACTACAGCTGATACAACAGCTGAATCGAGTGATCAGGCTGATGAAAATGAATCAGCAAGTGAAACTGAAAACGACACAACAGCTGAAAACGAAAATGAAATTCCAGAAGCAACATCAATAGAAAATACTACAGATAGCGAGACTGACAACGAAGCTTCAGAAGAGTCAACTGATGCGCCAACTATTGAAGCTAGTACAGAGAGTGAAACTAGCGCAGAGAGTGAGAGTGAAACTTCAAGCGACAACGAGGCTGAAGAAGAAACTGCAGATGAGGATGAGGCTGCAGATGAAGAAGCGACACCGGAAAATGAAAATACAGCTGCCAATTTAAGCGGTGAAAATACCAGCATTACGAATTACGATATTGGCTCGGTAATCCCAGTAGCTGAAGACTCCCCTTTAACTGAATCAGAATTTATTCAAATATTTAGAGATGAAGCGAATTGGGTTATTCAGCAAACTACTGAAAGAAAAGTAGACAGAAAGGAAGACGTCGAAGGTGAAACTGGTGATCTAGTGAAAACTATTCGTATTGTGCGATCTAAACCTGATGAAGAACTAGGGGCAGTGGTAGAGACATGTACTGGAGATGTGTACTCGCCTATCTCTGGTGGCATGTCTGGTACACCAGAAAGATATAGTATAGATGCTTGGGCGATTGCAAACACTAGCAGCCAGATTCCTAAGTTACGTCATATACCCGCTAGTTGCCCTCAAGCCGAGGCTAGTTTGGCTTATGATGGTAACAAGGCAGAATATAAAATAGAATGTGCTAATGGTAACTCTTATACGAGTGAATTCACCAGAACCAATAAGACGTTTGAACTAGGTAACATTAGTATTGATCAGATATACAATAGAACAAGTCTTGCCTCAAACAATTTATGTGTTGTCGAGTCTGAAAATGAAGCCTCCGATGAAATAAATAACGAATATTCCACAAACCGCTATGTTCGAACAAGTGCCTTTGGTACTGATGCTAATGGCGGCACAAGCATCAATATTACTTTATATAATCGAGCTACAAATAATGTTTTTCTCGATAGAACTTGGAATGCAAATATTACTTATTTAAATGATTCTTCTACTAGGCGTAATGTATTAAGCAACCCAAACGCACGTATCCTTGAGAATCCAAGTTTTGAGCGTAACGAATTTGGAGTGCTCACTGGCAGCTTTGATGGTGTATTTAGAGATGGCATCACCCCTAGAGTGAGCATTGATTATAATTTAAGACCTTAATAATTTTCCGTGCCCAAAGATAACAGCTGTTATCTTTGGGTGGTTCTATTCACTTCGATTCCTGCCATCAATGCTTACAGTATACTTGATTTATTTTTACCCATCCAACTAATTAATTAAGCAGCGGTAATTAAATAAATAGCCAGCTCACCAAAAAGATTTGGCAAGAATTGAGTAAGCTGAGTTTCACGGCCTTGAGAATTTACAACTATTTTTTTCTGAATTAATATCCCGTTTTCATCGCATAATATTTCAAAGTCATCGCAGGTGCACATATGTATATTTGGTGTGGAATACCACTTATGAGGAATTAATTTTGACTCAGGCATGCGGCCTTGAAATGTAAGCATCCAGCGGTTTTTCCAAAAGCCAAAATTTGGAAAGGTAACAATACCTTGGTGACCAACTCGGACAATATCTTGCAATAATTGCCTTGGGTTACTTAATTCTTGAATAGCTTGGGTCATAAGCACTGTATCAAAGCTTTGATCAGAAAAATTATTTAAACCTTTATCAATATTTTGCTCAATCACGGCAACGCCTTTCTCCACACAGGATTGCATGCATTGCGGATCGGTTTCTATACCATAGCCTTGAGCGTTACGATTAGCAGCTAGGGACGCAAGTAAGCTACCATCGCCACAGCCTAAATCCAGTACTCGAGCGGCTTTGGGAATCCAGGCTTGAATTGTAGCGAAGTCAAATCGATTAAAATTAATCATGTTGCAAAATTCCGGATCTTAGTGTGAAAAGTATATACGACAAGTTAAGCGGCCCCGTTTAATTGACTAGCCACCCGGCTTAAAAAAGCGCCAATCATGTGTTTGTAGCGTGGAATATTCATTAAAAAAGAGTCGTGCCCCTGTGGGGCGTCTATTTTGGCATAGCTCACTTGTTTATTGGCATGAATGAGTGCATTGACAATTTCTTCCGATCGCTCTGGTGAAAAGCGCCAATCAGAGGTAAATGAAATAATGAGAAAGTTAGCCAGAGCAGGCGCTAATGCCGCGCTCAAATTATTATTAGTTTTACCAGCTGGATCAAAATAATCCAGCGCTTTGGTCATTAATAAATAGGTGTTAGCATCAAAATGTTCAGAGAAGGACTCACCTTGATATCTAAGGTAGCTCTCAATTTGAAACTCTTCGCCAAAATCAAAATTTAATTTGCCTTCTTTGAGTTCTCGACCAAATTTTATGCGCATAGCATCATCGGATAAATAAGTAATATGCCCAAGCATACGCGCCAGGGTTAAGCCTTCTTTAGGATAAGAATGATTGGAATAAAAATGGCCACCATGATAACCAGGGTCGCGTTTAATAGCTTGTCTGGCCACTTCGTTGAAAGCAATATTTTGCGCCGAGACCTTAGGCGCTGAAGCTATAATAATTGCATTGTTCACTCGCTCTGGGTAGGCCGTGGTCCATTGCAACACTTGCATGCCGCCTATGCTGCCGCCAACTATACCTGCCCAGCATTGAATGCCAAGATAATCAGCTAAGAGTGCTTGTGAATTGACCCAGTCTTCTACTGTGATTATGGGGAAATCTGGGCCATAAGGCAGGCTGGTTTTAAGGTGTACTGTTTTAGGGCCGGTGGAGCCATGGCAGCCACCTATATTGTTGCTACAGACTACAAAAAAATGATCGGTATCAATTGGTTTGCCTGGCCCTATAAAATTATCCCACCAACCAGCTTTTGCATCAGTGGCTGCATAGCGACCAGCACAATGATGACTCCCGCTTAAAGCATGACAAATAAGTAAGGCATTGGTTTTATTCTGGTTTAAAGTGCCGTAGGTCTCGAAGGTTAAATTAAAACCATCTAAGGCTTGGCCAGAGGCAAGTGGTAGACGATCATCAAAGATAAAATCTTGGGCAGTAACCAGGCCTACTGAGGAAGATTTTTTAGAGTGTTCAGAATCTATAGTTTGTATAGAGGAGGGCTTAAAGTTCAATGGCTGCTCCGTTTTGGTCACGGGCTTGAAGTGACATAAAAAAATAAATAAGAAGTATTGTTTTAACACAAATCAGCAGGAAAGAACATTCCAAAATAACGAACTAAGATATCGGTGAATTTTCACTATGATTAATTTGTACAATAATTCGCTCAAGCGCACCAAGCTGGTCTGTGAGCCGGTTTTCTTCTTTTTGGAGGCGTTTTATTTCCTCTGGCACGTCAGCTGGGTTATGTAATAAATTATTTAAACGTTTGGCTTGGGCGTCCCACATTTCTTTGCGTTTTTGAGCGTGTTGTAGAATTGGCGTTACCGATTGTTCGATCCACTCGGACAGATCGGTGCGTAGATTCTCACCAAGCAAATCGATGCTCTCACGAATGGTTTCAGTAAAACCTTGCGAACTAAAAACTTTATCACGCCACATGCGTAAGCGGCTGGTGCTAAATCGGCTGGAGGTTTGCTCTAAATAATCAACTCGGTCTCTAAAAGCTTGCAGATCAAACCGCTCGTACAGCAAGGCAAAGCGGTCTTTATCGCGGTCACGGCCATATTCTTTGTGCAGGCGCTCGATGAGCATAAAAGCTTGTTCTAAATGGTTTTGTAATTCGGAAAAAATAGTATTTAACTGTTGAAAAGCGTTTTCTAACGCATCATGCAGCTCTTTGCGTTTCCAGGTTTTACCCTCTGATTGTAAGGTGCTTTCAATACGTGCTAGAGATTCTGCTTGAATTGGAGCTAACCAATTAGGCATTTGAGTTCGCAGGCGCTGTTCAAGTGGGGTGAGCGCCAGTAGGCGTCGACGATAATATTCTTGTTCTTTTTTAACCCGTTCATTTAACTGTAATAGCTTAACCTCACCGCGACCGTGGGTCGACTCTAATGATTGTCTTTCGGCTTCTGTACGCACGAGTAAGTCAGTAAATTGGCGCTTAGCGGTTTTCATAAGATTTAACGATTGATCAAGTACTTGATCTTTTATAGCCAGTTCTTTACCTTTTAAAATACTCTCGAATAACATTAATTCAAGTTGCCTGATCCCACTGCGTTTAATGCTGTCTTCGTCGGCAAGTAAGCGACCTTTAAGGGCAACTTTAGCTGAAAGCGGTAAAATACCACTTTCGGGGATTTCAAGCACACGGGCGGTTTGTTGTTGCAGCCGGTTAAGGCTAGAGTTAGCCATTTCATCGCCGTCTGGGTCGTCCCATAAGGTATCAATTTTATTTAAGACTGCAAACATACGTTCATTAAGCTGACCGCTAATATGCTTGATATGCTCTTCCCAGATAGCAAGGTCTGTTGCGGTAACGCCAGTATCGGCACTAAGAATAAACAGTACGGCATGAGCTTCTTGCAATAAATTAATGGTGAGAGCGGGTTCTGCACCTAAGGCATTAAGACCTGGCGTATCGATAATCCGCAGGCCTTGTCTTAGCAGTGGGTGGTCGAAACTAATCAGTGCATGACGCCAGCGTGGAATAAGTACATTTTTAGGGTTGAGTAAGTCAACTTCCAGTTGAGTATCGTCAAATTGCAGCTCTTTAGCTTTAGCGTGGCTCACCGAGTGAACTGCACAGACTTGTGACATGGTTTCTGCCATTTCAGCCAAATTAGTAAAGTCTAAAGGGATATTTTTCCAAGCTTGGGGCTGTTGCTTAAGTTGCATAAGGCTGAGATTGCCTTTGCGGGTCTCGATGGGCAAAAGTTTAATATACGATTGGCGGGTGGCAATATCGAAAAATAACTCGGTGGGGCACATGGTGGTGCGGCCAGGCTTAGAAGGCAGCATTCTTTGACCATGTTGGGCAAAAAATAACGCATTGATAAGCTCAGTTTTGCCTCGAGAAAACTCGCCTACAAAGGCTAAGGTAATTCTGTCGGTTTGCAGTGTGCCTCGAGTAATTTGTAAATTTGTTTCAATTTGATCAGTTTCAAAGCCGTTGCGCACTAGCCATTCATGAAAATTACCCAAAGCATGTTGGATATTTTTTTTCCACGCAATATAATTGTCAACTCGACGATGAGAGTTGGCTGAATCGTTTTTTGTTTGACCGAAATCCGTTTGAGGTGTACTCACTAGCTCTTCCCAGAAAAAACGTGTAATTTAAGAAATTATAGCCTATAGGTCCTCAGAAAAGTAATCTGTCGAAAAAGTGTTAAATACAATGGAGTTCAACAGCTTTTGAGATAGATTACTTGTCTGACAAGATACAGCTTGCTGATTTTTTAATATCATTGAAATGGCTTATATTTCTCAAGCAATCAAGTTGTACAATGTTTCTCAGAGTGACTTCATTGCTTTTGAGTATAAATACGCTGTGGTGTATTGATGCCCAGCAAATAAAGCTCTTGGCTTAAAATTTGTTTTGTAAGCAGCGAAATAGCTAATCGCGAAGCACGTTGTTGGGCTGGCGTGTCACCAAGTATTTTGCATTCAGTATAAAAACGACTAAATGTTTGGGCAATATCAAAAGCATGGTCACAAATTATGCTGGGCTCAAGCTTGGCCACTGCTTTATGTACAACTTCATCAAATTGTAGAAGTAAAAAAACTAGTTTGCGCTCAAATTCATTTTCAATAACTATTGTGTTCTCCTTAGCTAGAAGGCTTTCAATCCCTTGTTCGCTATCATTTTCTTTGTCGCCTTTAATATCTGTTGCCATCATCAGACTGCCGGCTTTTTCTAATAATGAATTGATGCGGGCTACTGCATATTGCAGGTAAGGCCCGGTTTTACCTTCAAATCGCGTAAATTGCTTAATATCGAAATTATAATCTGTACCTGTGTGATTTTTCATATCATTAAATTTTATGGCCGCGATAGCCACACTTTCGGCAAGCTCATTCAATTGTGCTTGAGTAACTTGGTCGGCTTGGCATTGTGGGTCGTTAACATCAGGTAATAACCGAGCGGCCTCTTTAACCACGTCATCTAATAAACCAGCTAAGCGAATTTGTTCGCCATCACGGGTTTTTAAAGGTTTGCCATCGGCGCCATTAATCGTGCCATAGCCAATATGTATGAGCTCGGTAGGTTGGCCAGAAATTTGCTGAGTATATTGCATTTTTTCCGCCGCTCGAAAAACTTGCTGGAAGTGCAAGCCTTGTCGCTTATCAACTATATATACAATGGAATCTGGGTGAAAATCTTTGCGGCGTTGATAAATAGTGGCTAAATCTGTGGCACCATAAGTTACTGCGCCATCGGTTTTATAGATCATAAGTGGTGGTAATGGATTATTGCCGTCGCTTGCTTCAGCCACATGAATTACTTGAGCGCCATCGCTTTCAATCATCAAATTGTTACTCAGTGCCGCTTTGGCCACTGTGGCTACATATGGGTATGAGTGACTCTCACCAAACCAGTGATCAAAATGAATATCAAGTCGTTTATAAATAGTTTGAATGGCATCGATTGAAACTGTAACAAAATCTTGCCATAAAGCTCTATAGCCTGGTGTGCCTTGTTGCATTTGGGCGGTCACTTGCCTGGCTGCTTCTAGGGCTGCTGGATCGTTTTTACAACGCTCATTACCTGCTTTATATAACAGAGTGAGTTCACTAAGAGCTAAAAGTGGCTCGGCTGGGTAATCGCCTTGGTGGTTGGGGTTAAAGTAGGGTAAATCTGGTTGTTGGAGGCTGAGTTCATAAATAGTTTTGCCATAAGGGAGACCCCAGTCGCCTAAATGCACGTCACTTATGGTGGTATGGCCAACAAGCTTAAGCATTCTTTGAATTGACTCACCGACAATTGCGCACCGTAAATGACCAACATGCATTTCTTTAGCGACATTTGGCCCGCCAAAATCAAGCACAATGGTTTGAGGGGTTTTGACCAGTTCACAACCAAATTGTGGGTGGCTTAGTTGCCGTTGGGCCAATTGTGCAAGTGCAGTATTGGTAATTTTAATATTTAAAAAGCCAGGCCCGGCAATTTCTATGCTGTCAATTAAGCCATAAAGTGGGTCGGTAGCTGTAGTATTGTTAAGCAGCGTTTGAGTCTCAGTGGCGATGAGCTCAGCTATTTGTCTTGGAGCCTTTTTTAATGGTTTTGCTAAGGCTAATGCTGCGTTACATTGGTAGTCACAAAGATCTGGGCGTGAGGCTAGAGTCACTCGAGCATGCTCAAGGGGTAAATCTAATTGTGTGAACACTTGTTCTAGTAGTCTATCCAGTTGCTGCATGAAAACCTCGGGGATAATTGTAAAATTTTAATTGAACACCATCATACACCTTCGTTAAGTGAGCTTCCATGCTAGTGCAGCATTAGAGCGCTACACTTGAGTCATTAATACGCGCCATACAGATTAAGTGAGAGCTTACAACTAGGTTGCTTGACTTTTTTCATCTGACGCCAAAATGTATCATCCATGATCAACCTTGGCTTAATCCACATCCATGTGGACTCAGGCTCAAAAAGTCAAGTAACCTAGCCGTAAGTTCACGATTAATTCGAGGCCACTATGGAGTAATACTATGCAAAAAGAACCAACCTTACACAGCCGTGAATATGTGCTTACTCAGGCGATCACTGATAATAACCAAGATCTCGACCTACCTTTGCGAAAGCGAAAGTTCGCGGCAATGTCCGAGTCACCCTATCGTTTTTTTCGTGGCACTAGTCATTTATTTTGGGCGGATATGTTTCATGATTGGCGCTTTGCTTTATTTGGCGGGGTGGCTGGCTCGCAAACTTGGATTCAAGGAGACGCTCATGTTTATAATTTTGGCGCTTTTACCAGTCATGATGGCGAAGTGATTTATGGGCTGGATGACTTTGATGATGCTTTGGTAAGCGATTACCAATACGACCTTTGGCGGCTTGCAATTAGTTTAGAGCTGGATGCACGGGAGCAGGGTCATATGGATGCCGCTGAACGGCGTCAAGGTGTGCAAGCGCTTGTGAGCGCCTATTTAGACACAGTAACGACTTATAATGTCAATGCGCTCGATGAGGAAATTCATTTTACTGCTGCCACCTCGGGTAAACCGCTTAAAAAGTTTTTGGAGAAGGTTGCAAAGAAAAATACCCGCGCCAAAATGCTTGCCAAATGGACGCGACATCAAAAAAATGGCAAGCGGGTGTTTGATACAGATAAACCCAAGCTTAAGCAGCTGTCACCCCATGGCAAAAAGTTATTCCTTGAGGCGTTTGAGCAGTATCGTAATACTCGTTCCTCTACCTACGCAGAGGATTTTTTTGAGGTGAAAGATGTAGTGCAACGGCTTAAAGCTGGTACTGGGTCTTTGGGCAAATCTCGCTATTATGTATTGATTGAAGGGCCAGGAGGTTGTGAAGACGACGACCTTATCCTGGATGTTAAACTGCAAGATGGCCCCGCATCACTACAGGCCATGACGCCAGTGGAGCGAGAAGCTTACAATAATATATTTCCAAATGAAGGTTTGCGACACATTACAGCTTTTCAAGCCATGGCCGAGCATCCAGATGCTTATCTTGGTTGGTTGACGCTGGCAGAGGGTATTTTCTCAGTTCGCGAACGTTCACCATTTAAAGCTGACTACCCAACTCATAAACTCAAAAGTGCCAAGCATTTTTGTAAAATGTCGGCGCTTTGGGGGCGGATATTAGCCACTGAACACAAGCGAGGCAGTCGCGCAATCAATCAAGCTGATTTGTATTTATTTGAAGAAACACTCATCAAGCTAACCGCCGATAAAGCAGAAGATTTTATAGGTTTAGTGGCATCGATTGCTAAGCATTATGCCGATTGTGTAGAGAAGGATTACCGGATTTTTTTAGAGACGCTTGGGTCGCTGGATGATGTGGACGGTGATTGAGCCTCACTGGGCATTACAAGAACAAGTTTCGGATACAGAGTAAGCCATGTTTTTCCCGGTATGACGGTAGAAGACATGAAACGTGGTGTTTCTATGATTTGAAACCCTGTAATTGCCCGAGTTTTTCGCGAGCTAAATTTAATCGAGCAATGGGGCGGTGGTGTTCAACGGATTTTTGCAGAAGCAGCGGCGCAAGGCTTGCCAGAACCGCAAATTGAAGAGATTGCTAACCGTTTGCGTCTTATCGTGCGACTGGGTCAGTGACCTAGTCACTGACCCAGTCGAAGAAGCTACTAGAAGGCCGCATAGTCTGAGAAGAAACTGACGAATTGACGCTTGATCTCGAAGCTAAAAGCCCTGAGGAAATCGCGGTATTGCAAAGGCTTATTGATCGATTAAAGAGCATTAAAGAAGATCCAAAATTGGAAGTAGTTATTCAGTATCTTGATAAAGAGCAATGGCTATCTCTTGGTGTTATTATTTTTAGCCAATATTACGATACCGTAAAGTGGATGTCAGACTCTCTAGCTGCTCACTGTTCTAGCGAAGTGGTTGGTCTCTATGCTGGTGCAGGCAAAAGTCGTCTTTATCAGAGCGGCAATAGCGTTAATATTGAACGCGAAGCCTTAAAACGAATGGTGATCCGAAATTGACTCTCAAGCTTAAAGTACAACAAAATTTCGTAGCCTTACCTGTCGATGAGGGGGATGAACTATACCCAAATGGTCTATTTGAATTTAATATCACCAAGATGCTTGCTTTTATTCATAGCTCTGAACGCATACAACCAGAGCAAATAAAAATCAATGATTTTTACCGGTGTTATTCAACAATAAACGAATCACATATACTAAATGTTGATCTTTCACAACCAATTATTCTTGCCGAAATATCACCCCGTAATTTCAATATCATTGACGGAAATCATCGCATAGAAAAAGCCAAGCGCGAGGAACAAGAGTATATCTTGGCCTTTAAAATACAACCACAAGATCATCTACAATTCTTAACGAGTAAAAAATCATATAAAATCTACGTGGATTATTGGAATGAGAAACTTTCTGAACTTAAGTATATTAGTTAAGACCAAGCGGCTGTGTCGCAGTATTATTACCAAGCGAAATTGACGGATCCAAATTTTAAGCGATTTTCTGTATATCATGTATACATATGGAGATTTTTCAGGATAATTATTATGGATTTGAAACAATAATTGACTGTTGATATTATTTCTAAAGCTTTTGAAGGAAGAGCAACGATTCGCAGTGCAATGCAGCTTTTACAAAAGTCCCGCCGTATCATTGAGTGCTACCTGCAGCAATATAAAACCAAAGGCTTAATTTGTATTTATTTGAAGAAATACTCATCAAGCTAACCGTTGACAAAGCAGAAGATTTTATAGGTCTAGTGGCCTCGATTGCTAAGCATTATGTGTGTAAGTGTGATGACCAAGTAATATCATTATAATATTGAGCGACAAAGTCGCTCGGTAATTATACCGTCAGTTTCCCTTGGTAATCACACTTACTCACATTATGTCCGATACCCGGAGTTATCGGCCATTTTCGTGAAAGTACAATACTACTTATTCAATCTTCGCCATAGGATCGACTATTTCTTCAGGTCTATTGATATTTGTTCTTACTTGATTTAAAAGTTTTTGTACTTTGGATGTTTGGGTCGCCATATTAAGACTGCTATAAAAAGATAAGGACTTTTCGTAGTATGGGATGGCCTTAAGGAATAGTTTTTTACGATTATAAATGTTTCCTACATTTCCATTATTGGCGGCCAGACCTTCTCTAGTAGCGACTGTACTTTTTACAGCGTTAAGTTTTTCGTTAATTTGTAAAGCTTCCATATATGCTGTTAAAGCGTTAACAAGTTGTTCCTGTGACTCATATGCACTTCCAAGATTTCTAAGTATATTTGCCATGCTGGTCGTACTTCGATCATCACCCGTATATAAATTCGATGCATTCTCGAAATATCCAATCGCAAGCTCTGGTTCGTTAATAGCTTGGCAAGCTATTCCCAAGTGATCATAGTTCGAAGTCATACCTTCTTTGAAACCTCGTGTAGAATTAATATCTCGTGCATTTAGATAATTAGAAATAGCTTCATCATAATGATCTTCACTAACATGGTACCAAATAGCTGTTTCGCTATAGGAATCAGCCTCAATTTCTTGCTTAAGTAATATTCTATCTTGATCAAAGTTTTCTCCATCAAAATTAATAGAAGGGTCCGGTACAATGTTTAAAGTTCTACAGATACTTTTGATTTGAGCACAATTCTCAGACACCCAGCCTGTACGACCAAGGTTTCGATTAAGTTCCATTGCTTTTATGTAATAATTAATAGCCGTATAAAGTTCATTAGTTGATGCTTGTTGATCTCTATAAACTTTACTTTGTTCGCTTTTGTCCTGATATACACGCCCAATAGTACTATAACTATTAGCCATAGCTTCTTTCCGATTGAGTTCTATATTTATATTCAATGCTGATTTATATGAACCAATAGCCTCAGCAAAGTGCTTGGAACGATGTAATCTAGCCCCAGTTATATTTTCACTGTGAGTATTTGACTCTTTCTTTATAAAATCAAAATTTGCTACAGGAAAGTGTTCTAGTGTTTTATTAGTGAACGTTCTTTTTTTTGAAGAACTTGCTACATTATGGTTAGTTTTTTTCTTTCGTAATTCCGCTTGGCCTCGTTCAGCTCTGCCGTAATCTTGCGGATCTGGCCCTAAATTCATAGGAGCCCCTCGATGAGGTTGATCATTACATTGAGGTTGGTTATTCGGCACTTGAGCCTGTTCAAGATGTACGATTCTCTGCTCTAAAAAGCGTTTATGATCATCACTATGTAGTGAAGTATTTTTTTCAGTACGTATGTCGACACGGTCACATATGAAATCTACAACCATCTTGAAAAGGCTAAATGAAAGCCCCTAATATCCTAAAGTTTCTGCACTTTTTTGTTTCTCCTTATCGTCACCTGTTTTTGCGCTAGCGTATATAAATAATACAACGATAGCAACGTCGATTGGTGCTAAAAGCGCGCTTTTAAAACAATACATCGGCTTTTTCTTCCACTGTCCATAAGTGTCACAAATGCGAAGACCTCCGCCTACCCCGGCGATTATTGATGTAAGGCGAGCAAGCTTTGTTTTTGTTTCTGAATCACCTGAGAGCGCGTTACATCCTCCTACAGTAGATACAGCCATATTTATAGCAGTTCTATACGCTGAAGAATAGATTCTATAGTCTTTCAACGGATTACAATAGAACAAAGCAACCTTCTCGCTCTCTTGAGGGTGAATTAGCTCTGCTTCATTACCACCATTATGTCGTGCTAATTGTGGTTGATGAATTGGTAATACTGGGCCTGCCATTTCCATCTTAACAACTTCTTCAAATTTTTGTTATGATTTTCTTTAAAATAGATTAATATGATATCACAGAGATGTAGTATGAATATCATATAGTTACAGTTTGTTAGTTGATGGACTAAGATACAATTGTATTGAATAACTGGTAACCTATTGATTTAAAAAATATATTTACAATTCATATATCTCAATTATACAGATCTATGTTTGTCGTATAAACAACCAGCTTAAGTTCATGAAACCTATATTAAATACAGTAAAAAAATTGACCACTACAAGATGTATAGTAAAATAAGTTTGTGTAGATCTCTTTAGTAGAGGGCCTTATTGTAAATCTATCTATTTAGGTAAGTAAAAATAGTACAAAAGGAGTAAGTTAAATTGTTCACTTCAATATCATCATCAACTACGAGTAATAAATTTTTTAATTCACCTTCTCCAGAGAATGAAAAAACGGTACTAGGCGATTTAGTAACTCTTAGCAATAAGGATAAGTGCTCTTATCTAACTATCAATTATAATTCGAGCTCTCTTTGTCGTCCGCTTCGTTCATCACAAGGGCTGGGTAAAACTGATCTAGCTAGTATTAAGACTAGTGAACTAAATCTCAAGATAGTTAAAGAATATCTAGGTGAATCGGTATTTTTTGTAAGCTCGAATCCCAGTAAATCATCAATTTATTTGTTGAGCACAATAAGTAAGTCTATTGAAAGTATTAAGCTCAATAATCCAAGATTCTGGGTATCACAAGGTAACAAAATTGAAGCTAACGAGTATATCGAATTTAGTGGAACTATTTATAATAAACGTCAATGCTATTTAAAGTCTTTAAGTTTCTTAGAAAAACTGGGTAGCGCTTGGAATGGATTAGGTGGCACCTTAAATGAAACAGAAACTACCGAAGTTGATGGTTTTCTTTTTAATAAAATTGATTGTTTTACATTAGCTTTGAACAAACACGATGATAGTAGGATTTGGTTTAACCTGGGATGTGCGTTGTTTGGTACCCAAACTACGGCGATCGTACATAAAAAATTATATTCGGCATCTGAATGTTATTTAAAAGCCTTATCACTTGATACAGGTTGGTATCGTGCGTGGCATGGTCTTGGATATAGTTTAAGCTTTATACCTAACAACCAGATTATGGTTGATGAAAAAGTATTAAATGAAAAAGAGTGCTATGTAAGAGCGTTAGAATTGGAGCCAAATAATTTACCATCCTGGTATTCTCTTGGTGTAGCGCTTGATGAAAGTGAGCATACTCTAATTTCTAATAAAACGTATTCTAAACATCAATGCTTTCTTGAAGCGTTACATCTTGATACCCAAGATGGACGATCATGGTGTGGCGTTGGTAGAACTTTGCCCCGTGAAGATAACTATGTTTTAGTTAACGAAGTACGCTTCACTAAAATCCAATGTCAGTTACAGGCAATCGCTTTAGATAAAAGCGCCCCTCTTCCCTGGTTTTTCCTTGGTGAAATTTTGAACAACAAGGATACGATTGATTTAAATGGTGAAACTTTGAGTTCAAAAAAATGCTATATCAAAGCATTAGAGTTATGCCCTTATTTTTCCTCGGCTTGGAATAACATTGGTGCGACTTTGCTACCTAATGAAAAGGTTGAAATTAACGGTGAATCTTTTAGAGAGTACGATTGTTATACAGCAGCTCTGCATTGGGATAAAAATAATGATAATGCAAAAAATAATATACGATTTTCTTCTTACATTTAAAATATTACGACAAACTGGCTATGATGTGGCCTAATGAACTTGTAAACCAAGATAGGTTAATCTATCCCAAGCTTGATCACTCTTTGAGATCTCTTGTTCTAGGATTTAATCAATGAGATGGGCCAAGAAATAACAGATTATATGAGTAAGTGTGATTACCAAGGGAAACTGACGGTATAATTACCGAGCGACTTTGTCGCTCAATATTATCATGATATTACTTGGTAGTACAAAACGATTTCAATTTTTTATTCTTGTGATTTTTGAATTCTTTGAGCCATAGTATTCAGATTTTCACGCATCCATATATTACGAATGCCTGATGGGCTAATTTCAAGCTTATAGATTTGCCGCACATGAGCTGATACCTGAGCTTGGCCGAGATGTGGATTATCAAGCGAGAAGCTCAGCACGGTTTCTTCAGTACCAACGGCGTGTCGATTTTTATGGTGAATATCTAGTGGGCTCAAAGACAAGGGTCAAAGACACGACAAGGGTCAAACGAGAGAGAGGGTCAAAGACAGCCAGTGCGCCGAGCTAAATCGGCAAAAGATAGGTGGTGCAAGTCCGCTGCTCGGTAAAGCCTAGCGAGCAACCGAGGCCCTCGAGCTATGGGC